>Ga0129307_1000864_pt1 | contig 40257 bp, 37 predicted proteins | sample P1105metagenome_FD_94437 | JGI IMG/M metagenome (GOLD analysis project Ga0129307, IMG submission 94437) | Capybara group fecal microbial communities from Wisconsin, USA - P1105 metagenome | ecosystem: Host-associated > Mammals > Digestive system > Large intestine > Fecal | place: USA: Wisconsin...
GCACAGGACTTAAAATCCTGCGGGAGTCAAATCCCGTGCCGGTTCAAGTCCGGCCTGAGGCACCATTTATGGAGAAGTACCCAAGTCTGGTTGAAGGGACTGGTCTTGAAAACCAGGAGGTCGAGCAATTGGCGCGGGGGTTCGAATCCCTCCTTCTCCGCCATTTAAAAATTTGTTTATATCGCGGGGTGGAGCAGTCTGGTAGCTCGTCGGGCTCATAACCCGAAGGTCGTAGGTTCAAATCCTGCCCCCGCAACCAATTTTGAATAATACTCGAAGAAATTCGAGTTTTTTTATGCATTATTTTATCATTTTTAAAATATAATTAATTGGTGATTATATGATTACTATCTTAAAAAGCGTAATTATTGGTATATGTGCATTATTACCTGGTATAAGTGGGTCCGTTATAGCGGTGACATTAGGTATATATGATAAGTTTTTAAATTCTATTAAAACAATTAATAATATTAAAAAAAATATATTATTCTTAATAGAAGTAATTATAGGAACAATTATAGGTATAATAATATCATCTTATGTTCTTATAGTTATTTTTAAATATCAAACTATTATATATTATATTTTATCAGGAATTATATTAAGTGAATTACCTTTTATTATAAAAAATATTCATGCTAAAAATGGAAGAATTAGATATGTTTCTTTGCTTTTAGCATTTATATTTTCATATGCGCTTGAACTAGTAAATTCTAATTATATTGAAATAAATTCAAATTTGAATTATTTTATTGGAGGGATATTTTTTGCATTTGGTAAAATATTTCCAGGTATTAGTAGTTCTTTCTTTTTATTATGTTTAGGTATATATCAAAATATAATAATATTAGTTACAAATCCATTATTACTATTTAAAAACTTTTCATTATATTTTCCTTTTATGATAGGTACTGTTTTTGGTTTGTTAGTTTTTTATAGATTATTATCATATTTACTTAATAATAAGTATGATTTTATATATAGTGTTATAATAGGTTTTATTCTTTCATCTACACTAATACTTATGCCAAAATTTGAATTTAAGGTGCCAAATATAATAGGATTTACACTTATGTTGGCATTTTTTGTACTATTTGTACGAATTAAAAAGAAAAAAGATTCTTAAACTATTGACAAGATAAGTAAAAATTTAGTATACTAAGTTTGCATTTTGGTTGTGGTTCCGTGGTGTAGTGGTTAACACGTCTGCCTGTCACGCAGAAGATCGAGGGTTCAAGTCCCTTCGGAACCGCCATTTTTTATTTATAAAAAAATATGGCTCTGTAGCTCAGTCGGTAGAGCACAGGACTGAAAATCCTGGTGTCGGCAGTTCGATCCTGCCCGGAGCCACCATTTTATAATTGTAGTTACGCGCTCGTAGCTCAGCTGGATAGAGTGTTTGGCTACGAACCAAAAGGTCAGGGGTTCGAATCCCTTCGAGCGCACCATTTTTTTTGGTTATATATTCGGGAAGTAGCACAACTTGGCAGTGCGCGTGGTTTGGGACCATGAGGTTGCAGGTTCAAATCCTGTCTTCCCGACCATTTAGTAAATAACCCTTATTTTATAAGGGTTTATTTTTTTGGGAGAAGATTGGGAGAAGATTTTTCAAAAAAGTATTATATAAAAATGATTTATTAACAACATTATTTGTTGTTTTTTTTTGTTTTAAAAATTAATTATTTTTTCTGTTTTTTTGCTATTTCATGGTATAATTATAATAGAGGTGTTGTCTAGTGAATGAAGCTTTAGCAATTTCTGCTGCAAACCTAGATACAATTGAAAAAAATCTAGGTTCAGTTGCGAATGCATTAACAGGTGTTATAACAGATGTTTCATCAGTTAATACACAAGTTAATAATGTAGAGACAAAAGTAGAAGGAATAAATAATGAATTAAAAAATTTAGTAAGGGAAGTTAGAGAAAATTCTATTTTAACTAATGCTAGACAAAGTATTATGTATAATAATGATCAAATTGAAAAGAAATTTGGTTATTTTGATATAGTTAGAAGGATGACTGAAGGTTTGCTAGATTCCATAGAACACTCAAATCTAAGAAAAAGAACTCTTATTGATTTAAGAGAACAACTTATTGTTAATAATCCTAATTATTGGTTATCTAATGCATTATCAGCATTATCATCATGGGTACTAGATGACAAAGAAAATACTGATAAAGAAGTTCATAATGCTTTAAAAAAGGACGAAATAAAAACAAGTATATTCTTTTCAATAATAAATATAAAATTAAAAAGAGAAGAAGCAGCTATAAATTGGTTAAAATACTATTTAAATAGATTAGATCCTAATAATCTAAGTAGTGAATTTGTAACAGTTTTAGATTTAGTATCATGTGGTTTATATGGTGTAGAAGGTAAAAATATTATAATTAATAAAATAAATGAATGGATTAAATTACTATCTACAAATGTCAATATTATTAATACAGAAACATATAAATGGTTAGGTTATATAACAGCATTTGAAAACAAAAATATAAATATTCCATATATTCAAAATTATTCTGCAGACGCTCAAATATATAAAAATAATATCATTATTACATCATCTTATGAAAATGTTTTAAACTCATTACAACTAATTAGTAAAGAAGATAATAATAATAAAAAAGTAGATGAAATACTAAATAATTTAATATATGAATATGAAGATAAAGAAAAAGAGTTTCAAAGAGATAATTTAAGAAATAAACTGATTTTAGATTGTAATGGAGATACTATAAAAGCTGAAGAACTTTTTAAAAAACAAGAAAGTATGTATTCTGAAAAAGTAAATCTTTTATCATTATTAACAAATATAGTAATGTTCAAAAATGAATATAAAGTAGGTAATGAAACTCAAAAACTTGCATTAAGTTTTATTAAATTTAATATTTTAGGAGCATATGAAGTTAAAAATAGTTATTTGACTGAAGGAAATATTAATATTACTATGGATAAATTTAATACAACAGTTACTCCTGAAATAGATAGAAATAAGATTAATAGTGAATTAGATACTTATATAGAGAATGAATTTAAAGAAAATGATAAAACACTTTTAGGATTGTTGATTATAATAAATATAATAAGTGTGATAGCGTTGTTTATTACATATACAAATAGTTTACTATTTATATCTATAATTGTAATTATGATCTTAGGTAATGCATTATTAATATATAAAATGGTAAGTCAATCTACTATTACTAAGAAATCAAAAAATATAAAAAAGAATTCCATAAAAACTGCATTAGATTTCGTATTAGCAGAATACACAGATTGTAATAATTATATAAATAATAATAAAACTAAATATAATCAGTTAAAAACATTTTTAGAGTCTGTTAACACAACTAACTATGCTAAGACTAATGATGGAAGGGATTTAAGTATAGGTGAATAATATGATAGAAGAAAATAATATTAATTTTATTGAAGATTTAGAACCCATTGAAAATAACATATCAACTATACAAGAATTACCCGTTAATCAGAATAGTAGTGGGACTACAGTAACTCAAAATGCTGACTATATTAAGGAACTACCTAAATGGGATATTAATCCTCCATTAGAAATAAATAGAGGTGAACAATGAGTTACGAAGAATATATAGAAATACTAGAACAATTAAAAACAAAAAATGATAATGATTTAAAAGACAAATTATTAAATTCAAATGTAAACTCAAATCTAATTCAAATGATTGAACCAAAAATAATTATGTTAGTACAAGAAAAGTTTCAAAATTCTATTAATAAAATGATTGCAAACTTAGAGACTATGTTTATGAATAATTATGAACTAGATCAATATTTATTAGATTTCAAAAAAGATATTAAGTTTATATTTGATTTAACTAATTTAAAAGAGATTACTGATTCTAAAAGATTAGAAACTAAGACTATGATTAAAAATGAAACTAATAAGGTATATGATATTCTTATTAATAAAGCAAACCAAATTGATATGACAGGAGTTTTATCAATGACTATAAAGAATAATGAGATAAAATGGGGTGAATAAGATGAATTATAACGAAACTAAAGAATATTTAAAAAGATATTTGAAAGCTAGAATACCTGTAATAACTATTAATACTGTGGAAAAAAATAGAATAATAAGATTATTAAAAGAACTACAAGAAGAATTAACTCTTGAATTTAATTTATATAATATGTCTGATGGACTAGTTAATTTAAAAAGTAATGTGGCAGTTTCAGAAGAAAAAACTATTATGGGAGTATTAGATTATATTGCTAATGATATAAAAACTAAACAAAACTGTAATTATATTCTAAGTGATATATCTGATATTAATGATTCAACGATTATATCTAGATATCTAGTAGATGTTATTCAAAAAGCAGAAAGTGCTTCAGGAGTTATTATAATTATTAGTAGTGAACCTATTTGGAATAATATTCAAAGACTAGGTATTGGTTTGAAATTTGCATATCCTACTGAGTCTGAATTAAAAGACATGATCGTAAATACTATTAAACCATATCAAAATCAAATTACTATAGAATGGGATGATAAAGATTATTCTAATGCTGCAACATATTTACAAGGTTTAAGTGAAATGGAAGCAAAGAATATCATTACATCATTAATAGTAAGAGGAAACATAACTAAAGAAGATTTAAAAGAATTAAAATATACTAAACAAAAATTATTTAATGAAATTGCTGGTTTGGAAGCTATTGAAGTAGAAGATAATTTTGAGATTGCTGGTTTAGATAACTTAAAAGAATGGTTATATGAGAAAAAAGTATTAATGGATCCAACTAAAAAAGATGAACTAGATAAAAGAGGAATATCTGCTCCTAGAGGTATCCTATTAACAGGAGTACCTGGTTGCGGAAAGAGTTTATGTTCTAAAGCAACCGCTAGTATATTTGGAATACCATTATATAGATTAGATTTAGCAACAGTACAAGGTCAATATGTTGGGCAATCTGAAAAGCAATTAAAAGAAGCTTTAGATACAGCAGAATATGTTTCACCTTGTGTTCTATGGATAGATGAAATAGAAAAAGGACTAAATGATAATGATTCACCTGTTACATCAAAACTAATAGGTCAATTCTTATTCTGGTTACAAGAGAATAAAAAACCAGTATTTGTAATTGCATCTGCAAATAATATAGATGAATTACCACCAGAATTAATAAGAAAAGGTAGATTTGATGAAATATTCTTCGTAGATTTACCTAAAGATTATGAGAGAAGAGACGTTATAAGATTATACGCTAGAAAGTATTTAAAAGTACAATTAAGTGATAATTATGTAAATGAATTAGTTGCACTTACTAATGGTTTTGCATCTGCAGATATTGAAGCAACTATTAGAAATATTGCATATAAAATGATTGCAAACAAAGATATTCAATTAACAGAATCATTTATAAGAGATGAATTATCTAGAGTAGTTTCTCTATCACAAACTAATCCAGAGAAAATAGAAAAAATAAGAACCTGGACAAAAGAAAGAGCAGTACCAGCATCTAAATGATGTTCTACTGTTTTTTTTCTTTTAAAATGAATATTATTATGTTATATTAATAATGTGGAGGTAGCATTATGAAAAAGAAAATATTAATTTTGTTATTATGTGTAATTGCATTAACTAGTTTAACTGGTTGTAATTTAGTTAAAAAAACTACTAATAAAATCAAAAATAAAGTAAAAACAGAAGAAAAAACTAAAAAGAAAAAGGAAGAAAAGCAAAAAAAAGAAACTATAAATATAGTAGGTAAATATGAACTTGTAGAGATGAAAACTTCAGAAAAATCATATACCAAAGAAGATTTGGAATCTTTAAAAAGTATGAATTTATCAGTTACAATAGAATTAAAAGAAGATAAGACTGCAACATTAGATTTATTTGGTTCTAAACAAGATTTTAGTTATGATGATAAATATTTTTATGCTAATGATGACACTATTAATTATACATATGAAAATAATCAACTAAAACTATTTAATAATGAAGAATCATTAATTTTTGAAAAAGTACAATAAGCTTATACTAAAAATATAAGCTTTTTTGTAAACTTTCATTTGCATAATAGAAATGCAACTGAAAATTGGTATATAATATTATTGAAAAGTTTTAACATAGTTCTTGAAAGGAGAGAGGTCTAATGAATTTTGGACAAAATTTAAAAAAATTAAGAAAATCTAAAAATATGTCACAAGAGGAACTTGCAGAAAAAGTAATGGTAACTAGACAAAGTGTTAGTAAATGGGAAACAGGAGAAGCTTATCCTGAAATGAACAATATTTTAGAATTATGTAAGATATTTCACTGTCATATAAATGATTTAGTTAATGATAATATTTTGGACATAGATTCATTGGATGAAGATGTTAAAATGAGTGCAGTAAAATTCAAAAAAGAAAAACAAAAACAAATGAAAGGTATCAGTAATATTTTATCTATAATTGGTAAAATAGGGGGAATTGTTGCGAGAGTAGGACTAGTATTCATAATAATCGCAGTAGTAGCTATTCCATTTTTATTTAAAAGTATTGATATAAAGGATGGTAAAATTGTATCAAATAGTAATAGAATTAAAATGGTTGAATATGATAAGTCATATGATTTAAGATTGAATGATTCAACAATTTTAACTAATGGCGGAAAAGGGGATTTAAAAAGGCTTGCTAATTCTATAGAAAAATTTTCTAAACCAATAGTAGTTTTATTCTTAGAATTAGGATTAGTATTTGTAATAGCATTTATAATTGTATTAATAAAAGCATTAAAACATCTAGAATTACTTTTCTCTAATATCAATAAAGGTGATACTCCATTTACTTTAGATAATGTTAATCATATTAAAAAAATGTCTTATTTAATGATTGCATGTGTAATACTATCATCAATAGGACAATCATTGTTAGAAATACCTTTTAAATCACTTGTACAATTAGATTTTAATCTTGTTAATATTGTTGAAATATTATTCTTATATAGTATGTCACTTGTTTTTGAATATGGTCATGAAATACAACTAGATTCAAAAGGTAAGATATATGGTGAAGAAGATTAGTTTTTACTAATCTTTTTTTTAATTGTTGCCATACTAATAATGGTGATAATATGATTAAAAAAGAAACTTTAAAAAGATTAAGGGATAATTATTTATCGGATGAAAATAATATTATAAGAAATAGAATTTTAAATAAAACTGCATTAGTAGATTTAGTTACTAATTATGAAGATAATTTAGATGTTTCCTTTAATATTGAAATAAAAACTCATAATGTAGTAGATCAAAAATTAACTGGTAGATGCTGGTCTTTTGCAGGTTTAAACATATTAAGAGAAGAAGTAATAAAAAAATGCAATCTTAATGATTTTGAATTATCAGGTAGTTATATTGCATTTTATGATAAATTAGAAAGATTTAATTTACTTATGGATAGGTTATCTAATTATGAAAAAAATGTATATAACAAATATGTTCAAGATATATTAAAAACTGGTTTTGATGATGGAAGTACTTTTTCTGAATTTAAAGAATTAATAAAAAAATATGGTGTAGTACCAAAGAACATATTTTCAAATAGTTTTTCTTCTAATGATACTGGTGAATTAAATGATATATTATCTAGATTACTTAGAAAGTATTATTTAGAACTAGAGAATACTAATAATATAGCTAAATTAAAAGATAAGTATATAAATTATGCATATAAAATTTTAGGTTCAGTATATGGACTACCTAAAGATAAGTTTGATTTTGAATATGTTGATGATAATAATGAATATCATATTGATAAAAATATAACTCCAAAAGAATTTTATGATAAATATATAGGTATAGATTTAGATAATGATTACATGGAAATATATTCATATAAAGATGAAAAATATAAACTAAATAAATTATATAAATTAGAAGAAGGTTCTTTAATAAGTGGTTCTAAAGTAACCCCTGTTCTTAATTTAGATTATAAAAGACTGGAAGAATTAATTATTAATCAGTTAAGTAATAATGAATTAGTATATTTTAGTACATCAACTACTACGAAATATGAAAATGGTATGTGGATAGATTTAATGAGTAGATATACAAATTTATTCGATATAGATTTAAATATGAATAATAATGAGATATTTAGAACATATGGCTCAATGGGAGAACATTCAATGGTAATAACAGGTGTTAATACTAATTTAAAATTTAAAAAATGGAAAGTAGAAAATAGTTGGGGAGATAAAGAAGGAAATAACGGATACTTTGTAATGGAAGATAAATTTTTAAAAAATTATATAATAAGTGCTGTTATTAATAAGAAATATTTAAATAAGAAGGAATTAGATGTGGTAGATTCAAATCCTATAGAAGTACCTAAATGGGATTATAAATTTTGTTAATTTAAATAGTTTTGGTATAATGTAGTTAGTTATAATACTATTGGAGGACTAGATTATAATGAGCGCCAGATCTTTAAATAGATGACGAGGTTAGTAGTAATCGAAAATTCGGCGGGTTCTACTACGGTTTGCAAATCGTTAGGTATATTACAAAAAATAAAATAAATATTATAACAAAAGATATACCATGCATATATTTTTATAAAGGAGAATTATATATATGTGTGGAATAGTAGGTTATGTAGGAAAGAAAGAAAAAACACTTTCTGTTTTAATAATGGGGTTAGAAAATTTAGAATATAGAGGATATGACTCTGCAGGAATTGCATATATTAAAAATAATAAAATTGTTATTAATAAAGAAAAGGGAAGAATAAGTAATTTAAAAAAAATAATTAATTTTGATGATGAAACAGAGTTAGGAATAGGTCATACTAGATGGGCAACACATGGAGAAGCTAATAAAGTTAATTCTCATCCACATACAAGTGGTAAAATAACAATTGTTCATAATGGTATAATTGAAAACTATTTAGAATTAAAAAAAGAACTAAAAGAAAAAGGATACTCTTTTAAAACTGATACTGATACAGAAGTAGCAGCGGTTTTATTAGATGATTTATATACTAAATCTAATGATATGATTAAAACTATAAAAGAGTTTAAAACTATTATTAAAGGTGCATATGCATTAGGAATTATTAATATGGATGAGCAAGATACATTGTATGCTATAAAAAATAATAGTCCTTTGATCATAGGAATAGGTTCAAAAGAAAATTACATAGCATCGGATGTACCTGCAATATTTAATGAAACAAAAAAATATATAGCGTTAGAAGATGGAGAATACTCTAAAATTACAAAAGAAAAAGTTGAAGTATATTCTGATGATAATAGAAAAAAGGAACTAGATATTAAAGAGTTTAAAGGTAATGCTAATACTATGTCTAAAAATGGATATGAACATTTTATGAAGAAAGAGATACACGAACAACCTGAAATAATAAAAAATAACCTAGATACAATTGTACCTAGCATTAAAAAATATAATAAAATAGTTATAGTTGCTTGTGGTAGTGCTATGCATGCTGGTCTAGTAGGAAAATACTTAATAGAAGAATATGCTAATATACCAGTAGATGTTGAAATAGCTAGTGAATTTAGGTATAAAAAATTGTTTATAGATAATAAATCTTTAGTTATAGCTATCTCTCAGTCAGGTGAAACAGCAGATACTTTAGAAGCAGTTAAGATTGCTAAAAAACATGGTTCTAGAACATTAGGTATTATTAATGTAGAAGAAAGTTCTATAGCTAGAGAAGTAGATGATGTAATCTATACTAAAGCAGGTCCTGAAATAGCAGTTGCTACTACTAAAGGATATACTTCACAAGTAGAAATTTTGTCTAAAATAGCTTGTTCTATATTAAAAGATAATAATTATGAATCAGATCTAAAAGAGTTACCTATTATTATGGAAGAAATATTATCTAATGAAGAAGAATATATAAATATAGCAAAAGAAATATATAAATATAATGATATATTCTTTATAGGTAGAAGAATAGACTATGCAGTTGCTATGGAAGGGTCTTTAAAATTAAAAGAAATATCCTATATACATAGTGAAGCTTATCCTGCTGGAGAATTAAAACATGGTACTATATCTTTAATTGATAAAGGAACACCTGTAATAGGAATAGTAACAGATGAAAAAATTAGTGATAAGACCATCAGTAATATAAAAGAGGTTAAAGCAAGAGGAGCCAATGTTATTTATCTAACTACAGATAAATTAGCAAAAGTAGGCGATTTTTATAATAAAATTATATTGATACCTAAAGTAAATCCATTACTTCAACCATTGATAACAATATTACCATTACAATTAATAAGTTATCATGTTGCTAGATTTAATAAAAGAGATATAGATAAACCAAGAAATTTAGCTAAATCTGTAACAGTAGAATAAAAAAAGATGATTATTAAATCATCTTTTTATATATATTAGTTTTTTTCTTTTATTATAAATAATAGGGTTAGTATATAACGGTTGATCTTCTAAATATTCTATATTTAAAGTACCCATATCATTTTCTTTTACTCTTTTTGAAGCATATTCAATAATACTATCCATATAATCATCATCTGTCATATTGTTATTAAATACTTCTTCAGCAGCTTCTTTTCCACAAGGACATAGTCCTATAAAAAAATCTTTATTATTTTTAGTACAATTATGGATTATTGATTCAAACGCTCCACAAGCCATATATGACACTACTAAATCATATTCTTTAATATCAGTAAATGGCAAGAAATAACTATTTTTTAAGAACATATTATCTAAAGAATTTTTTATGGATATATTGGTATCCATTACTGTGATAGTTTTAGCTTCTTTTGCTATTAGTCTTCCTAAAATTGGAACAGGTCCTCCACCAACTTCTAATATATTCTTTTCAGTTAAAGAAAAAGAATCTTTTAATTTTTTTAGCACTGAATGATATATATTTTTTTTATCATCTATTAAATTATATTCAGAATAAAATTGATTAAGAATATTAGGTACTATATCCATAGTATTACCTAGATCACATTCTTTAAATATAAATCTTATTTCTGAATTATCTAAACCATCCCCATAACTTTTATCAAATTGATATAGATAGTCTAGTAATTCTTGTCTACTCATTTCTTTTTTTAATAACATAGTTTTTCACCTAGAAAAATATTATAATCATAAAACTTGCCTTGTCAATCATATAATATATAGTATTTAGTAATTAGTTGTTGACTATATTTTTTAATTAGTTTATTATTAATATTGCGTATGATTAGGAAGTGAATTCATGTTAAAATTATTAAAGAATTTTAAGTTAAAAGAATGGTTACTTGTTCTTTTATCTTTAGTACTAATTTTTTGTCAAGTTTGGTTAGAATTAAAGATACCGGATTACATGCAAGAAATAACAGTATTAGTTCAAACAAATACAAGTGAAATGAAAGATATATTAATAAATGGTGGATATATGCTATTATGTGCATTTGGTTCACTATTATTTACAGTTTTTGTAGGTTATATAGTTGCATATCTTTCATCTATTTTTTCATTTAGAGTTAGAAAGAATATATTTGAGCATACTGAAAAATTTAGTATGGAAGAAATAAAAAAATTTAAAACTAGTAGTTTAATAACAAGAACTACAAATGATGTAACTCAATTAGAAATGTTTTTAGGAATGGGACTTCAATTGTTAATAAAGTCTCCTATGACTGCAGTTTGGGCAATTATTAAGATTTTAAATAAGAACTTACAATGGAGTATAGTTACAGTAATAGCAGTTCTTATTTTATTAACAACTATAGGCATAATAACTGCTATTGTAGTACCAAGATTTAAAATAATTCAAAAATTAACCGATAATGTTAATAATTTAATTAGAGAAAATCTAACAGGTATTAGAGTAGTTAGAGCATTTAATGCTGAAAAATATCAAGAAGATAAGTTTGAAGAAACTAATAAAAAACTTACAAAAGAACAATTATTCAATCAAAAAACATTTGCAGTACTTCAACCTATTATGTTCATGGTTATGAATGTTCTAGCATTAGTTATATATTTTATAGGAGCAGTACTTATAAAAGATGCATCTTTACCAGATAAATTAAACTTATTCGGAGATATGATCGTATTTAGTAGTTATGCTATGCAAGTTATAATGTCATTCTTAATGCTTGCTTTTGTATTTGTTATGTATCCAAGAGCACAAGTATCCGCAAAGAGAATTAATGAAGTATTAGATACTAAAATCAGTATTATAAGTGGTCCTAAAACAGGTATAAAAGATGAAGGAACAGTAGTCTTTAATAATGTTAGTTTTAAATATCCTGATGCAGAAGAATGTATATTAACAGATATTAATTTTGAAGCTAAAAAGGGAGAAACAGTTGCATTTATAGGATCAACAGGATCGGGTAAATCAACACTTATAAATTTAATACCTAGATTTTATGATGTAACAAAAGGTGAAATATTAGTAGATGGTGTTAATGTTAAAGAATATGATTTAGAAGAACTATATAATAAAATAGGTTATATATCACAAAAAGCAGTTATATTCGATGGAACAATATCTTCAAATGTGAATTTTGGTAAAGGAAAACATAAAATAACTAAAAAAGATATAGAAGAAGCTATAAATTTATCAGAAGCAGAAGAATTTGTATTAAAAATGGATGATAAATATGATGAGCATATAGCATCATCTGGTAGTAATATATCTGGTGGTCAAAAGCAAAGATTATCTATAGCTAGAGCATTAGCTAAAAAAGCAGAAATATACATATTTGATGATTCATTTTCAGCATTAGATTATAAAACAGATGCTAAATTAAGAAAAAATTTAAAAGAAAAAATGTCAGATTCAACTATATTAATAGTTGCTCAAAGAATAGGTACTATTATGAATGCTAATAAGATTATTGTACTTGATGAAGGTAAAATGGTAGGTATTGGTACTCATAAAGAATTATTACAAACATGTGAAGTATATAAACAAATTGCTACTTCTCAATTAAGTGAGGAGGAATTAAAAAATGTCTAGAGAAAATAGAAGAGGACCAAGAGGTCCAGTATTTGAAAAGCCAAAGAATTTTAAAGAAGCAATTGTGAGATTATTAAAAGAGTTAAGAGTATTTAAAGTATTTATAGTAATATCACTTTTATTAGCGTCTTTTAGTGCAATTCTTTCTATTGTTTCACCAAATAAACTAAAAGATTTAACTGACGAAATATCTAAAGGATTAGTAATAAATACTAAAAATGTTAAAGAATTATCTGAAAAGATTATGGATAATAAATCATATTCTAGTATAAAAGTAGATGGTGTAACAATTACTTTTGAAGACCAAATGAAATTTGTAAAAGTAATGCAAAAATATGATAAAAATACAAAGTCTAAGAAAATATATAATGATTTAGATAAGATGCCAAAGAGTATTAAAAAAGTAATTGAACCAAAGATTAGTTTTAATAAGATTAAAAGTATTTCATTAATAATATTATTACTTTATTTATTTAGTTCTTTACTAAATTATGTTCAAAGTATTATTATGACAACAGTTTCAAATAATTTTGCTAAAAAATTAAGAAGTAGAATAGAAAACAAAATTAATAAATTACCTCTTAAATATTTTGATAATCATCAAAATGGAGATATTATGTCTAGAGTAACTAATGATGTTGATCAAATAGCTCACAGCATGAATCAGTCATTAGCGACTTTAGTTTCAAGTTTTACTTTATTTATAGGTAGTTTAATAATGATGTTCACAACTAATGTTATTATGTCTATTACTGCTATTATTTCAAGTCTATTTGGATTTATGTTTATGGCAGTAGTATTAAAAAAATCACAAGTTTATTTTACAACTAGACAAAAAGAGTTAGGTAATTTAAATGGTCACATAGAAGAATCTTTTTCTGGTTTAAATGTTATTAAAACTTATAATGCAAAAGATATGATAAATGAGAAGTTTGATAATTATAATAGTAAATTATATGATGCCAATAGAAAAAGTCAATTTATAGGTGGTTTAATGCCTCCTATGATGGGATTTATAGGTAATTTAGGTTATGTTTCAGTATGTGTAGTAGGAGCATTATTAGTTTCAAAGAATATTATTACTTTTGGTGTAATAGTAGCTTTTATGTCATATGTTAGATTATTTACATCACCTTTATCTCAATTTGCACAAACTGCTAATGTATTTCAAGCTATAACAGCGGCATCTGAAAGAGTATTTGAATTTTTGGATGAAGAAGAACTTGCAGATGAAAGTAATCTTTCTAAATTAGAATTATCCAAAGTAAAAGGAGAAATAGAATTTAAAGATGTATCATTTAGATATAATGGAAATGAAAAAGATACTATTAAACATTTTAGTGCTAAAGTAAAACCAGGAGAAAAAGTAGCAATAGTAGGACCAACAGGAGCAGGTAAAACTACTATGGTTAATTTACTTATGAAGTTCTATGATATATCTAATGGGGATATTACAATAGATGGTACTTCAATAAAGGAATTAACAAGAGATAATATACATAATCTATTTACTATGGTTTTACAAGATACATGGTTATTTAATGGAACAGTAAAAGAAAATGTTAAGTATAACAGAAAAGCATCTGATGATAGAGTAAAAGAAGTTTGTAAAGTGGTAGGTTTAGATCATTTTATAAAAACATTACCAAAAGGTTATAATTCAGAAATAAGTGATAATGAATCTGTATCATCAGGTCAAAGACAATTACTTACTATTGCAAGAGGTATGATAGAAGATTCACCATTTTTAATACTAGATGAAGCTACTTCAAATGTTGATACTAGAACAGAAGAATTAGTACAACAAGCTATGGATAAATTAACTAAAGGGAAAACTTCATTTATAATTGCACATAGATTATCCACAATAAAAAATGCTGATCTTATTCTAGTTATGAAAGATGGAAATATTATTGAACAGGGAAATCATGATGAATTAATGAAATTAAAAGGCTTTTATGCAGATTTATATAATTCTCAATTTGAGTTATAAAACCTTTACAAAATTAAAAATTTGAGTATAATAATTTCACCTAAAAAAAGGGGATGAGTTTATGTCATTTACAGATAATTTCAATAAAATAGAAGAAGTAAAATCAAAATATAATTCACAATATTTAAAACAAAAATTTGAGATGTATAATTCATTATCAGATATATCAAAAGTTGTATTAGATTATGATCCAATTAATAATAGATTTGCAGATTTGGTATCAGATTATTTGTCTAAATCAGATTTTAAAGTGTTTGGTATTGCAAAATTAGATAATGAGATTATGTATGTGACTGATTCAGTTGGTCATGGAGATTGTTTTTCATTCTTATATGATAATAAAAAACAAATAGATACTCTTAAATATCAAACTAGTAATAAAGATACAACTATAGTGTTAAAGAAAAAGAATAATAAGGTGTTTTTATTTAAAACAACAAATCAACTAGATGGTTCATATAGACAAATCAAAAGTACATATATGAAAGATGAAGATGGTTATTATCAAAAGTCATATTCTGATGTAGTAGTAATTAATGATGATGAATTAGTAACTTATGGTTCTGAAGAACTTGAATATACAAAAGAAACAAATACATTAACTAAATCATATAGTATGGTTACTAAAGATGATTTTAAAGTCTTATCTAAAACAAGAATATCTAAAGACCTAGATGAAAGTGAATTTGTAATAGAAGAAGGTTTATTCTATATTATTAATAAGAAAGATGAAAAAGAAAAGTTATTAAAAGTAAAAGAATTAGAAAACAAACTAGTAAATAAAATTAACTAGGGAAAACCTAGTTTTTTCTTGTAGAGGGAGAATATATGGAAGAAAAACAATTAGAAAGATTTAAGAAAACTAATTTAAGAAATATATCTAGTAATATGTATGGTTTCTTAAAGAATAATTATGGAAAAAGAATAAATATTAATAATCAATTTGATTTTGATGATTATAAAGAATCAATTAGATATGATCTAGTTAACTTTTGTTCTGACTATTTAACTTTAGGTAATTCTAATAATGAAAAATTAAGAAATATAGCATATGAAAAAAGAGTATTAGTAAGTTATATAGATGAAATATTAGAAAATGAAGAATTATTAGATAGTTTTACTATTTATAAAATTCAACAATTTATTAATAGAGTAGCGAGAAAAATGTTAGAAAATAATGAAAATAGTTTTGTAACTGTATCAAAAAAAGAAAAATATCTAGAATATAAAGATATAGAAATAGATGCAACACCAGTAATTGGTTTTGTGACTGCAGATAAAATAATATCATATTTATATAGAGAATTTAGTTTAAAAAGAGTAAACTCCAGTGAATATGAGTCAGCTTTATTAAAGTCAATTAAACCAGACTACAGTTTATTATTTAAGGCAGCAGTAGATATTAATGAAAAAAAACAAATAGTAATAGATCATCCTTCGAAAGATGATAGTGATATATTTAATTTTATTTGTGATAAATGTGTAGCAGATAAAACTCCTAAAAGAGTATTAAAAAAGGTGCTAAGTGATGATTATGTGGAAGACATACTTACACAATAAAATTATTGAAGAAAAAGATATAGTTACTAAATTATTAGATATAGATGATAATCTTAATATAGATATATTATTACAATTAATTAACAAAGATATTGATATAACTGATAATTATGAAACATATTTAATAGAAAGTGATCCATTTATATTAATAAATGCAATTGATAGATTATCAGGCAAAAATAAAAAAATAATAGTATGTTCTATGGATAATTATTCAATTAATACTTATATACTTAATAAGTATAAAGAATATATAGATGATAATATACTGGATATTAAAATAGAAAAACATTTTAGTATTAAAGATAATAATATTTTATCTATAGGTAGTAATGCTTTTAATAATGAGATGAAAAGCATATATAGAAATATAAAAACTATAGATTTTGAAATATAGGGGGTAAAAAATGAGTACGTTAAATGATTTACATGAAAAATTAGTTAAATATGGATATTTTTATAATCCATTATTTGTAGACGATTATGGTATAGATATTAATTATAAAGAACCAGAAAAATATAAAGAAGAAACAGATTTATTATATATAAATTCTAAAGTAAAAAATGGAAAGAATATGTATAAAGAATTTGTAAAAAAGAACTTTAAAGATCGTTTGAATTTTAAAGAATATGAAGATTATAAAGGTTTATTAAATCCTATTCTTGAAGTAAATACTAATTATTTTGGTTTTTCTACTAAAATACCAATGATGGTATTAGCTAAAAAACAAGGGATAATATTTGATGAAAAAGAACCAAATTTTAATTATATAGAAACTGAATTAGCTAATAAACTACCAAGAACTATTAGTAAATTTGAGGATTTAATAAAAAAAGGTGAGAATTCTGAATATTTTGAAGATTTTTGTGAAAAGGTAATGGTTAATGATAGAAGCGTTAGTAAACAAGAATTAAAAAATCCAACACTTTCGGCATTATTATATATGGGAATAAGTGAAGAATGTAAAAAAGATTTTACTTTATATAAAGACTTAAGAAGAATTAGTAATAACGGAATAAATGATGAAGAATTTTTCTCATGTTTCGATACAGATAAGTTTTTATTATTGTTTGGTAAGACCATCATTGATAAAATTGATGAATTATATGACGCAATACCAGAAATTATGGATATGTTTCCGCAAGTATATAACTATGTTCATTTTGTTGAAGAACTTGGTTTAAAATATAATCCTAAAATATCTATACCTAAAGAAAATAAAAAAAGAATAAAATTAGTTCCATATACTTTTGAAGATTTAAAAAGAGATTGTAAAAGAATACTTGAAAAACATAAAGACCTTTCTTTCAAATATGTATCAGCATTTGATCCAATATTCGATTTTGATGAAAATCATATTCCTAAAAAAGAGGATATGGAAAAAGAAGCTGTTAAATATAGATATGGTGAAAGTTATCAAAACATAACTGCTTCATGGGAATTTATTAAAAAAGGTGAGGTAGAAAAAAAGGTATCTAAAAGTAGAAAATGCAGTACTGAAAGAAAAGAAAGAGAAGCAATTGATGTAGATTACAGATTATCTGTATTTAATAAAACTGACTATATTTGTCAAATACATGGTAAAGATAAATTTATAGGATACATAGGATATATATATCCAAATGGTATAGTAGCGTTTGAAAAATTTTATGAAGAAAATGGTAATGTATCAAAAGATAATAATGCTACATATATAATGAATATAAATAATTTTGAACATTTTTCTTCATTAACAAAACCTGAAATTATGGAATATATTAAAGATATGGGTAATAAAGAAGTAGATAGAAAATATCATTCAAAAAACTGGGAAAAGAATATTAGAAAGATAGCAGAGAATCCTAACTTTGATGAAGAAATAAAAGAAAGAGTAAAAGTAGTAGTAATGGAAGGTAGAAAGGCTATGAAATTAGAATACTAACATGGATAATTTTACTTTCAAAACTAACAATACTAAAAAGAATATGGTTTTAGTACCAGAAGGTTTTTATAGAGGAGAAGATTATATTACAGGTATATATATTAAGAATAGTATAAGATTCTATAAGAATAATATGGAAGATAAACTAACTTATGAATATTTACTTAGTTTTTATCCAAATATTTCATATAAAGGTATTAGATTTATAAGAAGATCACATCATTCTGCAATGTGTAATTTTGATATTATTGATGAATTTATAAAATTAAAAGGAAATAGAACAGTACAAGATAAATACTATAATTTTAATAATGGAATAGTAGTTGTAAAAAATGATGATCTTATGGATGTTGTAGAAAAAGATAGACTTCAAAATTATCTAGAAACATATGGATTTGATATATCTAAAGAAGAAATATTAAGTAATGATGAAATTGTTATTAAAGGAAATAAAAAAAAGATATTAAATATATCTTTAAGACATTAAAAAAAGCACTATGTGCTTTTTTATTTTACATATTTAAAACCTAATGATTTATAAAAACTAGTGGCATTAGGTAAATGAAATAATTTACTAATAACTAGATTATAAAATTCATCAAATAGAAATATTGATACTAATATAATACAAAAAATCATAAATTTTTTAGTATTATATTTTTTTACTATTTTAGTAAAAATTGGTAAAACTAAATATATTAACATCATACTAGAAATACCAAAAAATAGAACACTTCTTAAACATATAAATCCATTTATATTACCAAAATTCCATATTTCAACATTATAATTCCAGTATCTAGCGTTAAAAACTTTTAAACAAAAGTATCCACTTATATATTCTACAATTCCAGTCGCTATTATTGATATTAAGAAAACTAACCATGGTTTATTTCTAATCTTTCTAGTAAGAATTAATACTACAATAGCACCAATAGCATATATGTTTATCCAAGGAAGAAAATTACCACCTTGCATAAACCATGTTCTCATGCCTCCATTGAAATAATAGAATATAAATTCATAAATCCAACCAAATATTCCTGAAAATACTATTATCATAGATAATAAACTAATCTTTTGATATTTATTCATATTATTCACCTACATTGTTTTAATATTTTTATCTAAACTAATATTTAATTTATCATCAACAAATTTTTTCATTTTTTTTATAAAGTCTAATTGTTCAGAATTTAGATTTCCAATTAATATCATATCTTTAGAATTCATTGATATAAAGTTAATTGATGTTTCTTTTTCGTTATCTATAACAGGCATTTGGTTGCATAAACTATAATATAGACTAGGTAATGTTTCTAACATAAATTTATTATTTATATCTATATAATAATGTTGTATAACTTCTTTTAAACCTGTTCTTCTATTTGTAGAGATTAATTTATATTCACATTTATTAGATCCATCATTAAGCATTTTTATTGATATACAAGTAGAATTATTCATATCTTTTTTAAGTTCTTTATATGTATTTAAAAGGTTATTATAAGTGTCATCATAATCATTTTTCTTAGGTGGATAAAAACGATATTCATCATTTATTTTTTTACATTCCCAATTAGAATATTCTGGATTATTTTTAAATAAGTCTGCAGCTGTCTGGTTTTTATATGCTACATATCCTTGTTTTTGAACTAATTCATTAACTCTATTTCTCCCAGCTTCCCTAAAACCACCAGCTAATGCATTAAATCCTTCTTTTATTTCATTTCCTATATTATTGGCCATATAATTACCTCTCTATTATTATTAATTATAGCATATTTTAAATAAATAAACGTTTTTTGAAAGAAGATACTATGTATTTACATATTTTTTTGTAAATAAATATGTTATAATTGATTTGTTGTCGGAGGTAGAAATATGAAATATGAAATTATAGGCGGAAATTTTCCTGTTGTAGAATGTATATTAAATGAAGGAGAATCTATGACTACACAAAGTGGTGCAATGGCATATATGGATTCTACTATTACTATGGAAACTACTACTAATGGAGGAATAGGAAAAGTAGTTGGAAGATTATTTACTAAAGAAAAATTATTTCAAAATATATATACATCTAATAAAGATGGCTCTAAAATAGCTTTTGGAACATGTGTTCCAGGTTCAATAATGGCAGTTAAATTAAAAAAGGGACAAACTCTTTTGTGTCAAAAATCTTCTTTTTTAGCATCATATGGTAATATTGAATTATCTACATTTTTTAATAAAAAAATTGGTGTTGGTATATTTGGTGGAGAAGGGTTTATTATTCAAAAAATTACAGGTGAAGGAATAGTATTTATAGAAATAGATGGATCTATGAAAGAATTTGAGTTAAAAGAAAATGAACAATTAATTCTAAGTACAGGTCATTTAGTTTCTATGGATGATACATGTTCCATAGATGTTCAAACTGTAAAAGGTTTAAAAAATATATTTTTAGGAGGAGAAGGACTATTTAACACAGTTATAACTGGACCAGGAAAAGTAACAGTTCAAACTATGCCACTTCCTAAATTAGCAACATGTATAATACCTTATTTACCACAATCTAGTTCGTCTTCTAATACAGGTAGTGATGCAGTAGATGCAGCAGCTTCTATATTTAAAATGTTTAATAAATAGGTATTAAAGTGGATTATATTAAATATCTTTTAAGAATTAATTCTGCTTTTTGTAAAGATTCAAAAATTAGAACAACAAATACTAATTATTTAAATATTATAGAAGATGCATATAATGATGCTATAGTGTCAGATGATTATGAAACTGTATTTAATAAAGCAATATATGTTGCAGCATTAATAAAACTATATCAACCGTTTTATGATGGAAATAATAGAACAGCACTTGCTGTATATAATGATATTATAACTAAAAAAGGATATTATTTTAATTATGATCAAGCTGCAAATGATATGAAAAATAAAAAATTAATTATTCCAACTATATATGAAGCTGATGATAAAATAAGTAATGTTTCTGACTGGAAATTTTATTCAAAAGAAAATGTAAATAATACAAAGATTGATTACGTATATAAATATACTTATGTAGATTAAAAAAGACATATACTAATGTATATGTCTTTTTATTTATACCCATAATGTTACTATAATTCCATCTTCATAACAAGTATACATAATTAAAGTAGAATCCATGTCATAGAAAGAATTACCTTCAGTATCTACTAAATCAGGCCCAGTATTATAACCCTTAGCCTTTTTTACTAATGTATATTGAATTGAACTGCCATCAGCAAATTTAATATACGCAGTATTTCCTTCTGATAAACTAGATAAAACACTTAATCCTTGATAGTTATGATCTGCAATAACTAATCTACCTTTATTAGCATAATAAGCCGCACTATCATAATTATCTACTAATGTTTGTAATGAAGAACTTGAACTTGTATTAACGTTATAATCATATAACGCAACATCAAACCAGGATACATATAATCTACCATAAGTACCAAAGTTTTCACTATAACTTTCAGTAACAGTATTTTCTTCTTGAACATAATCATCATTTGTAGATGTTTGAATAGCAGTAGTATCCTCTGGTTCTTCCTGCTTTTCTTCAACTAACTCTTGTTTTACTTCTTCTAAAAGACTACATTTAACTAATACTCTTGTATCTTTTTTAGCAAAAATATTAGTATTTAGACTAGTATAATCATTAAAAAGGAATACAAGTGTACATAATAGTGCAGTAAAATATTTTCTCATAAACCCAACCCCTTGAATTGCGGTATATTAAAACATAAAAGGGTATTTTTGTCAAATTTATGAGCGACTTGTTTTTTATTATTCTTTTATAATTTCTATAAGTTTTTTTGTACTAAAGCTAGTCATTTGATTCTTAAGAGTAGCAATTGCAATAAATCTTTCAGGCAATTTTTCTTTTAATTTAATCTCATATAATAATTTATTATTTAAATCATTTTCTATATATTCTTTTGTACTTATTCCAACGCCTAAGCCCATTTTTGCAAATTCAGATATTAAAGTATAACTTGATGATTCGATATTATTATTAAAAATAATACCATTATCTTCTTCTATTTTTTCTATAAAATCTCTACTATTAGAACCTTTTGTTTGAAGAATTAAAGGATAGTTTCTTAATTCTTTTATGGATATTGGTTTTCCTATTAATTCATTATAAGATTCATTAACTACAAAACAACTATGTATTTTTTTTATTTTATTTATATCTATATCATATCCATAATCTTTATCTATAACGTGAACTATCGCTAAATCAATATTGCCGTTTTTTAACTTATCAAGTAATTCATTACTTATGTCTGTATACATATGTATTGTAATATTTGGATATAACTCATGAAATCTTTTTAAATATGGTAAAAGATATTTTTCAGTTATTGTAGTACTTACTCCAATTCTTATTGACCCAGTATTTAAATTAATTAAATTTGAAAATTCGTTCTCTGCATTAGTTATATTGTTAATAGCATTTTTTATATGGTTATAAAATATTTTTCCTTCCTCTGTAAGAACAACACCCTTTTGTGTTCTTACAAATAATTCACCACCTAGTTGTGATTCTAAATTCTTGATAGATTTACTTATAGCTGGTTGTGAAATATTTAATTTTTGACTTGCATGTGTTATATTTCCGCTATTAGCAACCTGATAAAAAATTTTATATAATTCATAATCAATATTCATAATAACCTCCAGTTATGGACCATATAACAAATATGTATTTTAATTATATCAATATTTTTTATATAATACAATTAGGAAAAGAAATTTTCCAAGGAGGTAAATTATGAATTGTTCAAACAATAAAGAATTAAACAATTATATTAATAATATAATAAGTAACAAATTAAAATATGAAGTTCCAAAAAATGTTATTCTATCTAATGAAGAGGATTCTTATTCTATATCTGCAGGAAAATATTGGGATCCTTTATCTGAAATGTTTCCTTTTGCAGAAGAGATTGTTTCTAAATTAGTTAATACTGGTAGATTACAAGGAAAAACAATTATTAATTTAATTTCATCACAATATAGTGGAATTAAAACTTTAGGATTAGATAATAAAACTGAAGATTTTGTAGATGTTATAAACATTGACACACCTGAATTAGAAAAGATAAAGAATAATTATTTAAGATATGTAGATGAAAAAATATGTAAAAAATATGATAATGTTGTATGTGTTATTATAGATGATCCAACTGATACTGATTATCCGGTTTATGATTGCTATATAAAAAATACAATACTCATTGCATCAAAAGATAAATCTTATATAATTAATATTGGGTATCCAAGTAAAAAGAAAAATGAATTAGATAGTAATGAATTTGTAAAAAAATTGGTTATATCCAATCATTAATTTAAAGGAGTTAATATGATAATTATAGATCAACACGTACATAGTAATATAAGTCATGATGGAATATCTTCAATAAGTGAACATATAGAATATGCAAGAGACAATAATATAAGTGAAATAACGTTTACAGAGCATTATGATGATTACAAAGGAATAAATACTAATCTGAAGACACTAGATATAAATAAATATCAAGAAGAGTATTTAAAACAAAAAAATGATAAGTTACTAAAAACTAATTTTGGTATTGAAATTGGTTTAAGACCAGAATCGTATAAAAAAATAAGTGATATGGTAAATAATAATAATTTTGATTTTATTATAGGTTCATCTCATATAACATGTGGTAAAGATATGGCATATGATAAGTCTTTTTTTGAAGGATTGACTCCACATCAATCAATTGTTAAGTATTTGAATGAGGTATTGCAAAACATTAAAACTTACAAAAGTGAATTTGATGTATATGGACATATTGATTATGTTATTAGATATATAATAAAAAACTACGGAAATGTGATGACAAAAATAGATTATGAAGAATTTAGAGAATTATTAGATGAAATACTATTGTTACTTATAAGAACAAATAAAGGAATCGAAATAAATACATCTGGAATTAGATATGGATTAGGTACCCCACATCCTAATATTGAGATTTTGAAAAGATATAAAGAATTAGGTGGTAATATAATAACTATTGGATCAGATGCACATAAAAAAGAGGATTTAGCTAGTAATTTTGATGTAGCTTATGACATGTTAGAATCAGTTGGTTTCGATAATCTGACTGTATACCATAATAGGAAGCCAGAATTTATAAAAATAAAAAAATTGTATAAATAAAAAGTACATCATCTCTTATGTACTTTTTTATTTCAAATGGAGCGATTGGTTAAGTTATTTACAACTTTTCCATCACAATTGAGAATTAATACATACTAGTATCAATTTCTATATACATATTGCCATATATTATTTATAATTCAAATATAAATGATAAAATTTGTAAAAATAATGATATAATTAATTATAGGAATATAATTATTTTAGGGCAGACTAGAAGTGTAAATTTTTATTTTAATCTTTAGTTATGTGGAGGAAAATATGAGCAAAGAAGAAATTTTAGATTATGTATGGAAATACTCAGAAATACCAAGTGAGGCCACTAAATATTTTGATGATTTAGATTTTGTAATTCAAATGTTAGAGAAAGAATCAACTATCATGTATGATTTGCCAATAGAGATTCAAAAAAAGGTATTACTAAAGGATTATAAATATATAAAAGAAGTATATGATATTGGAGAATTATTACAGGATGAAACATTTGCTAAAGAATTAGTAGATAAAAACAATGATGTTTTATTTGAGTTAAGAGGTGTATCTGTAAAAAATGATTATATTAATAATTTGATAATTTCATACATAAAAGGAGATAAAGAACCTGAATATGGTACAAAATTATATAAAAGAATGTCAATTGATCCAATGATTTTATATTCATTTGGAACACAAGAAATACAACAGAATAAGGATATAATACAATACATGTTAGATATTGATGTAGGATATTTTTATAGAATAAAAAACAAAGATTTAATTGAAAATAAAAATAAATATTTAATTGAATATTTAATAAAACAGCCTTGGAATTTTAAAGTATATTATGATGAGATAAAAGATATAATGACTCCTGAACTACTTGAAAGTGCACTAAAATATAATTTTCAAAATTACAAATTAATAGATAAAGATAATCCATTAATGGAACAATTTTATAAATCCATTGAAAGAATAAAACAAATTAGGCCTGAATTAAACATGGAAAATCCAAGTTTAAGATATGAATTACTTATGGATACAAATTTTATAAAAATGGATATTAATATCATAAATAGTCTGTTAGAATATACTAATAATAATGTTGATAAAGTTATTGAAATAAGTAAAAATGGAGGATTAGATTACCTATTAAAATACATAGAAATTTATAATAAGTTATATGGAAATACTTTAGAAAATATTCAATATGCTATTTCCTCATTTGAAAGTATAAAAGAATTATTAGTAAATACAAATAATTTAGAAAATATTAAAGTAGATGATGATACATTAAAAACAATAATATCTACTAAAAATAAATTTAAGATTAATTCGATAAATGATTTACAAAATAGTGATAATATAATTAAACAATATTATATAAACAAAATTAATACTTCTAATTCATTAGAGGATATTAGAAATTTATATTTAGAAATATTTTTTAATTCTTCATTTAAAGAATTTGAAGATTTCTATAAGGAATATTGTAATAATAATATTTATGAGCTTTATAACTATATAAAAGTTAAAAATATAACATCTCCAATTATAGAAAAATTTATGAGTAGATATGAAATATTTTATAAAATTAATAATACAGATAGCTTAAATGACTTAAAATCTTTATTTAATAATATTCCAATAATAAATTGTGATATTGGTGAATTAAAACAAGAGATAACTAAATTATATTCAAAAATTTATAAAGATGAGATGTTAAATTTAGATGATCCTTCATTGGAACATTTTGAATATAAGGGAGTTGATTTAATAAATTTAAATGGAAAAGAATTTAATTTATGTATTCATAGATTATTCAATTTTGATTTTGAAATGAATAACATAACAAATGAAATTATTAATAATCCTGAAAAATGGAGTTCAATTGAAGGAAGTAATACTATTTCTACTACCCTTATTACAGATAAAAAAATTGCTGCAATATTTAGACCTTTACAAAAAAGTGCTGCTACAGCTTTTATTTTACTAGATACAGAAGAAAAAAAATTAGAATATGAAAATAAAAGAATTAAAGAAGCAACAGAAATGTATGAAGGAGAGTTGCTACAAGAGATAGATGAAAATGCTGTTTTCTATGGTTTTACCAATCTTTCCTCTGAAGGAATAATAAAAATGGATTCTACAGATATGATGATTGAACATGGAAAAGGTCATTTAGAATCTAATAGTAGTAATTGCAGAATGAGATCATCTGATGATTTAGCGTATTGGACTGATCCTGGTTATTGGAATGAAGTATTACAAAAAAGAAAAGAGACAAATATAGATATTGCAAATGAATTAAGAAATCAAAATACAACTGATAAAATATTACCATCTTGTATAGTTTGTTTTGACAATAAAATTAATGAAAATTCACTTTTAGCAGCAAAAACTCATGAAATTCCAATTTTAATGATCAATAGACAGCAATATTTAGACTTAAATAAATAAAAATTAGAAAAAGCTAAACAAGAATTTTCAAAGTCATTATCTTTAGAAGCTATTAAAGAGATATTTTATAGACAACCTTATTATAAAATAGTACAAGACATTCCTAATATTATTAGTATTATTAATGAAATAAGCGACATATCATATATTGATAAATTAAAAAGTTTAAAATATTTAGCATTTTTAGGACAACATTTTATAGAACAATCAGATGGGTATATAATAGATGTTCCAGTTGAAAAATATAATGAGCAAATTAAGGGATATTTACAAGTTATAAATGCTAAATTACAAGAATATAACAATTTGATTATGATGGAAGAATCGAATAATACATATAGTGAAAATTTAGAAATTGGAACAAAAAAAATGTAGAAGAATGAATAAAGAAGATAAAACAAATTATAATTCATTCTACTTTAAAAAAGTCAATGGTTTATAATGATAACCTATCATCTTTTTTTGCTTTTTTTAGTATTATAAAAATCTTCAGCAACTTCTTCCATTTCTCTATTAATAGAACTAAGCGCTTTATTAATTTTTGTTTTATTAATTGTTCTAGGTGGATCGAATATAACTCTATGTTCTTTATTGGTTATTAAGTTTTTACTATTTCTATCTTTATAATATTTTATTTTTTTGAATACAAAAAAACGTCGATTAGTTCGACGTTTATTTCAAATGGAGCAGGTGAGGAGAATCGGACTCCCGTATTCAGCTTGGAAGGCTGATGTTCTACCATTGAACTACACCTGCAAAAACAAATTACTACTTAATTATACTATATTTTTAAAGAATGTCAATATAAAAAGATGTAATTAATACATCTTTTATTCTTCTATATTAATATTTTTGCTAATACTAAGCTCAATTGTAAGCCCTTTATCTTTGTTATTGTATGCTTTTACATTTCCACCATGCATTTCTACTATTTCTTTTGTAATAGATAAACCTAGACCACTTATTTTTCTTGATTTATCTGTTGTAAATAATGGATCAAATATCTTTTTTAAATTTTCTTCATCTACACCAATACCATTATCTATACATTTAAAATAATAATATTCTTTATCATCTCTACATTCTATAGTGATATGTCCTTTTTCTTCTTTTATATGTCTTATACTATTTACTATTAAATTATTAAAAACTCTATTTATTTTTCCTATATCTATTGTTATATTAGATCCTCTTGCTTTATTAATCGTATCAAATTTAATATTCTTTTCTTTTAAATCATCAAAATACTCAAATTTTAAATTATTTAATAAATCTCTTATATTTACTGTTTTGAATATATAAGTTCTATTTTTATGAGAAAGAAGATAGTCATCAAAATCAGATACTATATCTTTCATATGAATTGCTTTGTTATAAATTTTTTCCTGTAATTCTTTCATTTCTTTTTTTGTTAGTTTACTATTTATTAATAAATCACTATATCCAATAACAGATGTTAAAGGAGTTTTAATATCATGACTAATCGCTGATATTATTCTATTTTGTTCATCATGTTCTTTTTCTAATGACTTAGTTAAATCAACGAATTCATTTTGAACATAATAAATCTCATTAGTTACTTTTCTTTTAGTTGGTTTAATACCAAATTTATAATTATTTATATCTTTCACAGTTACATTTATAGGTTCTAGTAATAGTTTATTAGCAATTAATAAACCTAGTAGGGTAATCGTACATATAAATATTATTTCAAATATCATGAATTTTTTTGTTATTGATATTGTATTAATTGTATTAGTTTTACCCACACTAATAAGATAATTTTCATCATTTATACTTACAACAAATGGAGTAAGATATTCTCTATCACTAATATTTTCTATATTAGTATATATTATTTCATATTCACTATTTCTAACCAATAATATTAAATTATATTTTTTTGCAATATGTTCAAATAAAGCAGGTGTATCTAATTTTTTATTATCTTTTATATTTTTTTCTATATTATTAATAATATCAGTATGTAGTTCATTTTGTAGATCTTCATATCCTTGTTTAATAGAAGATGTAACTCCAAATTTAAACCAGAAAGATAAGAATAAAAGATTAATAAGTATAAATATAATTATGAATAATAAAAATGCTTTTTGAACATTAAAAGACTTATTCATCTATATACCTCACAAACTTATAACCATATCCCCATACTGTTATAATATATTTTTCATCTTTATCTAGTTTGTCTCTTAAATTTTTAATATGAACTGCGACTGTACTTATTTCACCATAATTTGATCCCCATACTGCATCGAATATTTGACTCTTTGATAGAACTATACCTTTATTCTCCATTAAATATCTTAGTAATTCAAATTCTCTTGTTGATAAATCTACTTTTACATTATTTTTCTTTACTTCAAAACTTTCTTTATTAAGTTCTATTTCACCAATTTTAATAATATTTGAATTACTTTGTTTTCTATTTCTTTTGTCTTTTCTTAAATGTGCTTTTACTCTTGAAACTAATTCTTGATTTTCAAATGGCTTAGTAATATAGTCATCACCACCAATTTCAAAACCAACCATTTTATCCACAAGGTTAGCTTTTGCTGTTACAAAAATAATAGAGCAGTCTACTTTTTCTCTTATTTTTGCACATAATTCTATACCGGATATTCCAGGCATCATAATATCCATAAGAATTAAATCATATTTAGTTTTATCTATTTCTTCTAAAGCTTCTTCTCCAGAATTACATATAATTGTTTCTAATCCTTCTGATTTTAATAGATAAGATTCTAATTCTGCTATATCTTTATCATCATCTATAATCAATATCTTTTCCATATAATCACCTTCTTTATAATTATAACATATTATCAAAAAAAGAAGAGTCACATCACTCTTCTTCTATAAAAGTTTTTAATAGGGGTTTTAGTATTTATTAAATTTATTAAGATTAGAGTAGGGAAAACTCTAATTTAGTTTTATTGTTAAAATGTATTGTCTTTCTAATTATGTCTTTACTAATATTTCATCTATCACTCTCCTAACTTATAATTCAAGTATATCGAATAAATATTAATAAGATATATAAAAATTATTAAGAATTATTAAGAGAGTTAATTTTACCTCTTCCTCTAGTCAATTTAATAGTATATGAATCTCTAGTATAACTAATATTTATAATAACAATATATTCTTTGTTTGTGCTATATCTAGATAGTTCTAAATCTCCAATTTTATTATTTAGATTATAACTTTTAGTAACTATAAAATTTGATTTACTTTCTAAAAAGTTAATATATCTAGTTAAATCCGTATATGGATCATCTACATTAATATATCTATAAGTTTTTATAATAGTATCTCCGTTTTTAGATTTTGTCTTTTTTTCTAGTTTTCTTTTTCCAACCACACTTATTATACTTGTGATATTGTCATCTTTTAAAGAATAAAACCCTTTTTTATCATTATTTATCATAATAAGTGCTATTGCAGTTAATACCACTACTACAAAACTAAGAATAATAATTATCTTCTTCATATTATCACCATGTATATTATATCATACTCTTTACAAATAATAAATTTAATGTGATAATACGTCTAGGTGATTTTTATGAAGATTCTTTTACATGTATGCTGCGCACCTTGTAGCATAATGAGTATTAAAAAATTAAGAGAAGAAGGACATGAATTAACAGGATACTGGTATAATCCTAATATTCATCCATATATGGAATATAGAGCAAGAAGAGATGCATTTAGAAATTATTCTAAGTTAATTGATCTTCCTGTTATATATAAGGATGAATATGGTCTAGATGAATTTTGTAAAAAAGTGATTAATAATCTAAAAAATAGATGTTCTAGTTGTTATGCAGAAAGAATGACTGTTGTTGCAAAATATGCAAAAGAACATGGTTTTGATGCTTTTTGTACTAGTTTACTTTATAGTCCATATCAAAATCATGAAGAATTAAAAAGAGTATGTGAAGAAATTGCAAAGGCTTTTGATATTAAATTTTATTATTATGACTTTAGACCATTTTATAGAGAAGGGCAAGAAGAAGCTAAAAGACTAGGTATATATATGCAAAAGTATTGTGGATGTATATTTAGTGAAGAAGATAGATATGAAAAAAGAATAGAAAGAGAAAGAATTAAAGAAGAAATAGATAAAGAGTGGGAAAAGTATAAAAAAGAAAATCAAATTGAAGATTTAAAAAAAGACATTTAAAATGTCTTTTTATTTTTTTATAATATCTTTTACTGTTTTAACAGCTTTTTCTGCATTATTACCACTAAATGCTTGAAGTACTTCAATAGGTATTGCAAAAATAATTGTGTTTGATTGATCTGAAGATAAATCATTTAAAGTAGCAAGTGTTCTTAAATGTAATGCTCCTGGAGAGTCACTTAATACTGACGCTGCTTGAGCTAAGTTGTCAGCAGCTTCTTTTTCACCTTTAGATTTAGTAATAACAGCTTCTTTTTCTCTTTCAGCTTCAGCAACTTTAGCAATTACTCTTTGCATTTCTTCTGGAAGTTTAACGTCTTTTAATTCAACGTTTTCAACTTTAATTCCCCATGGATCAGTTGCTTCATCAATTACACTACATATTTGAGATGATATCTTATCTCTTTCAGATAATAATTCATCTAGAGATACTGCACCAACAGCATTTCTCATAGTAGTTTGAGCAAGTTGTCCAACTGCATATTGATATCTTTCAACAGCTAGTATAGCTTTAGATGCATCAAATACTTTATAGTAAATAACAGCATTAATTCTAATAGATACGTTATCTTTAGTAATAGCATCTTGTTCTGGAACATCTACTGCTTTTGTTCTTATATCAACTTTCTTATATGATTCGATAATTGGTAAAACGATTTTCCAACCTGGAGTCATAATCTTTTTAAATTTACCAAATCTAAATTTAATACCTCTTTCATATTCAGATATTTGTCTTATTGATATAAGTAAGATAAATATAATAAATCCTATAATAATAAACATTTTCTTCCTCCTTTAATAATATTATATATTTTTTAGTACATAAAAATCAATATTTTTGATTGAAAAAAATGTCGTAATAAGGTATACTTATAATTAGAAAGGAGTTAGGGAAAATGAATTATTATGATACTTATACAACTAGTTCATACAATAATGCTGCTGCAGCAGGATTTGGTGCAATTGGAGTTGTATATATAATTATTTGTCTTGCTATTGCAGCTGTTATGGTAATTTCTATGTGGAAAATATTCACAAAAGCTGGAAAAGAAGGTTGGATTTCATTAATACCATTCTATAATTTATGGACATTATTCGAAATCGGCGGACAAAAAGGTGCTTATATATTCTTTATATTCATTCCTTGTGTAGGATCAATAATTTATCTAGTATTTGAAATCAAAGCTTACTTAGAAATAGCTAAAAGATTTGGTAAAGATACTACATTTGGTATACTAAGTATTTTCTTCCCATTTGTTACATTCCCTATATTAGCATTCTCTGATGCTCAATATAGTGAAGGAACTGCGGAAAAAAAAACTAGTATTTTAGATGTTGACTTAGATGGCGTTCCCGATTCCAATGAAAGAACTTTTGAATATGGCTTCGAAAAAGAAGACACAATTGTTATGAATCCAGTTGATGAAGGAAATATTTCTAAGACAACTGATGAAGAAAAGAAATAGGTAACTATTTCTTTTTTTTGCTATACATTTCATATAATTTTTTAAATCTTTCAAAGTGTACTATTTCTCTTTGCCTTAAAAATGATAAAGGTGAAAGAATATCAGGATCATCTGTTAAATCCATTAAATTTTCATAAGTTGCTCTGGCTTTTTGTTCTGCAGCCATGTCTTCTGATATATCAGCTAGATAATCACCAGTAACTGCAAAATAAGAAGCTGTAAAAGGTATTCCATTACTATCCATAGGATAAACTCCTAACTTATGTTCTGTATACTGAGAACCAAGACCTTCTTTTTCTAATTCTTCAGGAGTTGCACCATCTAGTAACTGGTAAATCATTGCGCTAATTATTTCCATATGTGCCATTTCTTCTGTTGCAATATCAGTAAGTTCACTTTTACCATAATCATCTGGCATTGTATATCTTTGATTTAAATATCTAAGTGTTGCGCCAAGTTCTCCGTTAGGTCCACCAGTTTGAGTAATAATATATTTAGCCATCTTTATATTTTTTTTCTTTATATTTACAGGAAACTGTAATTTTTTTTCATATTTCCACATAGTTACATCCTTTCCCAAGGCCAAGGAGATTTGACCCAGTCCCATTTATAGTCTTCATTTATACCTAGACATATTCTTCCATATCTAGATTCGTATTCATTTGTTAATCTATCTGCTTCATCTTTATATTGATTATAAATACCAATCGCTTGAACATCATCTGGATATAAATCTAAATATAAATTCATTTCATGCGCTGCAAAACAATATCTTTGTATATCTAATAATAACTTTTCTTGTTCACTATTAGCTTTTACATCTGCGATATATTTATATGGCCAAAATAGATTATCAAATAAATTACCTCTATTAAAACCTTCATTAACACTTACTAGAGTATTATTTCTAGATAAGTAATCATTCAATTTAATCATTCCTTTCTTAATATAATATGATAAAATATTAATGGGTGATACAATGGATAGAATAATTATGCATATTGATGTTAATTCAGCTTTTTTATCTTGGTCTGCCATAAAATTATTAAAAGAAGGATCTAAGATAGATTTAAGAAATGAAATATCTGTTGTATCAGGTAGAGAAGCCAGTAGACACGGAATAGTAGTCGCAGCGTCTATCCCTGCTAAAAAGATAGGTATTAGATCACCAATGAATCTTAGAGATGCTAAAAAGATATATAAAGATGTAATTGTTACTTTGCAAGATAGAGAGTTTTATAAAGAATGTTCTATGAACATGATGAGATTAATTAAATATTTATTTCCAAAGTATGAACAGTATTCAATAGATGAATGTTTTGTAGATTATACAGAAATGAAAAAACTATATGGTGATGAAGTTAAATTTGCGCATAAATTAAAAAATGAAATACATAAAAGATTTGGTTTTACTGTTAATGTAGGGATAGGTAATAATAAACTCCTTGCGAAAATGGCTAGTGATTTTGAAAAACCAGACAAAGTACATACTCTTTATTCTAATGAAATAGAAAAGAAGATGTGGCCACTTCCTATAGGAGATTTATTTATGGCAGGTAAATCTGCAACTGCTAAATTAAAATCAATGGGGATAGAAACAATTGGAGATCTTGCTAATTATGATCAAAACAAATTAATAAGCACTTTAAAATCACATGGTAAAATGCTTTATGATTATGCAAATGGGATAGATGATTCTCCTGTGGAAAATAGATATAATGATAGAAAAGGAATAGGTTTTTCTAAAACACTAGAAGACGATATAGAAGATAAACAAGTATTAATAAAAGAATTAAGTAATTTTTCTAATAAAATATCTTTAGAACTAAAGAAAAGAAAAATGTATGCATCTACTATAGTAGTAACAATAAGATATGCTTCTTTTAAAACTTATAATCATCAAATGAAACTAGAAAATAATACTAATCTTGAAGAAGAAATATTTAAATATGCTAAACTATGTTTTAATAAATTATGGTCTTTAGAACCAGTTAGATTAATAGGACTTAGAGTATCAGATTTATCTAATAATAATGATGTTCAATTATCTTTATTTGATGAAAATAACAAGGTAATAACAGAAAAAGAAATAGATAAGTTAATAGATGATATTAATAAAGAATTTGGTTCTGGAACAGTATTTAAGGGTATTAAAATAGAAAAATAAATGATATAATCAGTTAGGGTGAACATATATGAATGAACAAATAATAAAAGAAATAGCAATTTTTTTAGGTATTAAAGATGAACAAGTATCTAAAACATTAGAAATGCTTTCAGAAGGAGATACAATTCCTTTTATTGCAAGATATAGAAAAGATGTTACAGGTAATCTAGATGAAGATAAAATAAAAGCAATATCTGATGTATATGAATACCAATGTAATTTATTAAAAAGAAAAGAAGATGTAATTAGATTAATAGATGAAAAAGGTCTTCTTACTGATGAATTAAAAGAACAAATTATGAAAGCAGAAAAATTAGTAGATGTAGAAGATATTTATAGACCATATAAAGAAAAGAAAAAGACTAAAGCAACAGAAGCAATTAAAAATGGTTTAGAACCACTTGTAAAAATTATTTTATCATTTCCAGATACTTTATATGTGGATAAGTTTATTAATGAGAATGTTAAAACTAAGGAAGATGCATTGCAAGGTGCAATGTATATAATCGCAGAATATATTTCTGATAATGCATATTATAGAAAATGGATTAGAAATTTTACTTTTAAAAATGGTAAGATTAAAACTAAATTAAAAAAGAATGCAGTAGATGAAAAGAAATTATATGAAATGTATTATGAATATGAAGAAGATGTTAAATCTATAAAACCTCATAGAGTACTCGCAGTTAATAGAGCAGAAAAAGAAGATGTTATTTCTGTTTCTATAGAAGTAGATAAAAATAAAATATATTCATTTTTAGAAGGAAAGATGATTAAAAAAGAAAATGAATGTGCAGAACTAGTTAGAGAATCTATAAAAGATAGTTATGCTAGATTAATAGGTCCATCTATTGAAAGAGAAATAAGAAGTGAATTATCTGAAGAAGCAGGAGACGTAGCAATTGAAAACTTTGGTAAGAACTTAGAAAGTCTACTTCTTCAACCTCCAATAAAAGATAAAAGAGTACTAGCTTTTGACCCAGGTTATACTAATGGATGCAAACTTGCGTGTTTAGATGAAACAGGTAAATATTTATATTCATGTGTTATTAAGCCATTCGCATCATCTGAAAAATCTCTAATAGATTCAAAAAATACACTATTAAAATTAATAAAGGAATATAAAATAGATATCGTTTCTATTGGTAATGGAACAGCATCTCGTGAATCAGAAAAATTAATCGCAGATCTTATAAATGAATATAAATTAGATACTAAATATATAATTGTTAATGAAGCAGGAGCATCTATATATAGTACTGAAAAAGTTGCGCAAGAAGAATTTCCTGATTTATCTCCAAATGAAAGAAGTGCAGTTTCAATCGGAAGAAGATTACAAGATCCACTTGCAGAACTAGTTAAAATTCCACCAGATGGAATAGGCGTAGGTCTATATCAACATGATGTATCAAATACTAAATTAAAAGATAGATTAGATTTTGTTGTGGAAAAGTCAGTTAATACAGTTGGTGTTAATATTAATACTGCTAGTTCTTCAATACTAAAATATATTTCAGGTTTAACTAAAAGATCTATTGATAAGATAATTGAATTTAGAAATAAAAATGGTAAGATTACATCAAGAGAAGAATTAAAGAAAAAGAAAATATTAACAGATAAAACTTATGAACAAGCTATTGGTTTTATGAGAATACTTGATGGAGATAATGTTCTAGATAAAACATCTATCCACCCAGAAAGTTATGATATAACACTAAAATTATTAAGTTCTTTAGATCTTAAATTAGAAGACATAGGCAGTGAAAAACTAATTAATAAATTAGATAATATAGATTTAGAAAAATATTCTAAAGAACTAGGTACAGATATTTATACTTTAGAAGATATAGTTAAATCATTACAAAAACCTAATAGAGATCCAAGAGATGAGTTACAAGCGCCAATACTAAAAAGTAATGTTCTTGAAATAGATGATCTAGAAAAAGGTATGAAATTAGAAGGTACTGTTAGAAATGTAGTAGACTTTGGAGCTTTTATAGATATTGGACTTCATAATGATGGTCTTGTTCATATATCAGAAATATCTGATTCTTATATTAAACATCCAAGTGATGTTCTATCAGTAGGAGATATAGTAACAGTATATGTTAAAGATATATTTAAAGATAAAGAAAAAGTTGCATTAACAATGAAAGAAGAATCATAAGATTCTTCTTTATTTTTCCCGGTTTTTACCTTGATAAACGAATTTATGCTTGTTATAATTATCTCGGATACGTTTGAAATATATCAGATGTTTTCCCTTCCAATGAAGGGAGGTGGTAGTATGACTAAAAGAGAGAAATCTCAATTTTTCATAATATGCCTTCTATTTATAATAATCTTTATACTTTTGTATAATCTATTTAAGTAGAAAAAAACATCTGATTTCAACATAAGTTGATTTCAGATGATATCCTATAAGGGATTACGTCTGATTCTAGCAATCAAACGTATCCTTTTTTATTTTATGAAGTTTCCTTCATTACATGCATTATATCACATATTTATTTATAATGCAATCAATAATGATTGGAGAAAAACAGGAGATTGGCAACCAGGATGGGAATACGAATTATAAAAAAATCTTGACTTTTATTTGAACTAGTTATAAAATCTATAAATAACTATTTTGAAGGGGATGATTATATGATAAAAAATATATGTATTAATATGTTTTTATCATGTAATTATTCTAGACAGTATCATGCCTAAGGCTGATACTGTTTTGTTTTAGAGGTGTTAGTATGAATAATATATCTTTAGATGATTTAATAAGAAAAGTTGAAAAGTATAATCCTGAAGCAGTTCCTATGGTTATGAAAGCTTATCAGGTTGCAGATTCACTTCATTATGGACAATTTAGACAAAGTGGAGAACCTTACATAACTCATCCACTTAATGTAGCTTATATTCTTGCAGATTTACATGCTGATCAAGATACACTATGTGCAGGACTTCTTCATGATACATTAGAAGATACTAAAGTAACTAAAGAAGAACTAACTAATTTATTTAATCCAGAAGTTGCTAAATTAGTTGATGGTGTAACTAAGATTAGTAAAATGCCTTATTACACTAAAGCAGAATTAAATAATGCTAATACTAGAAAAATAATAACTAGTGTTATGGATGATGTTCGTATAATTATAATTAAACTAGCAGATAGACTTCATAATATGAGAACACTAGAATATAAAAGTGAATTTAAACAAAAAGAGAACTCATTAGAAACATTAACTATATTCGCGCCTTTTGCATATTATATAGGAGCATATAGAATAAAAAGTGAGTTAGAAGATATTTCACTAAAATATTTAAATCCAGATAAATATAAAGAAATAGAAGAAATAAAAATTAAAACTGAACATGATAGTGAAAAATGTTTAAAAGAAATGCTTCAAACTATACAAAGTTTATTAGAATTTGAAAATATACCTAATGAAATAAAAATTAGAACTAAGAATATATATGGTATATATAAGAGATTAGAAGAAGGACATAAAATAAGTGATATACATGATTTATTATCATTGAAGATCATGGTTGATAGAATAAAAAATTGTTATATAGCATTAGGTATGATTCATTCACAATATCATCCTATTAATGATAAATTTAAAGACTATATATATAATCCTAAGACTAATATGTATAGGTCAATACATACTACTGTTTTTGGTCCTGAAGAAAGATTAGTTCAAACTCAAATTAGAACATTTGATATGGATAGAGTAGCGTCATTTGGATTAACTGCATATTGGGAAATTAAAAAAGGTGCAGCGAGAGAAGAAATGCAAAAAGAATTATCAGAAAAACTACAATTTTATAAATCATTAAAAGATATAGATGAAAGTTTAACTGATGATGAATTTGTATTAAAAGTACAGGAAGAAGTATTTTCAGATAAAATATATGTATATACTCCAAAAGGAGAAATAAAAGAATTACCAAAAGGATCTACTGTAATAGATTTTGCATATGCAATACATTCAGATATAGGAAATAATATGGAAAAAGTAATTGTTAATAATGAAGAAGTTCCATTTGATTATGTACTAAAAACAAAAGATAGAGTTAAAATAGTTACGAATATGAATTCTCTTGGTCCAAATGAGGAATGGTTAGATATTGTTAAAACAACTAGAGCTAAAAAGAAAATAAAAGAATATAAAAAAGAAAATAATTGACATAAATAAATAAAAGATTTATAATCTATTTATCTTGAAAACCTTTGATGGGAAGAGTAAAAAGATGGATTTTATAGAGAGTCTAGGTTTGGTGGAACTAGATATTAAAGTCTTTTGAACATGGTCCTTTAGTAGGTGATTAATTGATATGTAAATTAATACAGGAACGCCTGTTATAGCGTAGACCAAATTGGTTATTAAGGTTAATATAGTAATATATTAATGAAAAAGAGTGGTAACACGAATAATTCGTCTCTTAGAAGTTTTCTTCTAAGAGTTTTTTATTTAAAAGGAGGAATTAAAATGAATGTAATAGTAGGAATAAGTTGGCCATTTGCAAATGGTGATCTTCATATTGGACATGCTGCATCTTCTTTACCAGGGGATGTAATCGCAAGATACCATAGATTAAAAGGGAATAATGTATTAATGGTATCAGGTACTGATTCACATGGTACTCCAATTGAAGTAAAAGCTCTAAAAGAAAATAGATCTCCTAAAGATTTAGTATCTGAATGTCATGAGGCATTTTCAAAAGATTGGAAAGATCTTGGTATGAGTTATGATCTATTTAATAGAACAGATGATGATTTCCATAAAGAATTTGTTCAAGGCGAGTTTAAAAAGTATGATGAAAATGGGCTTCTTTATGAAAGAGAAGAAGAACAATTATACTGTGAAAATTGTAATATGTTTCTAGCAGATCGTTATATATTAGGTACTTGTCCAAAATGTGGTTCTGATATTAAAGGTGATGAATGTGAAAAATGTGGTAGTCTATTAACTATTGATGAAGTTAAAGATACTAGATGCGCAATATGTGGTAATCCTACAACTAAAAAAGCAAATAAGAATCTTTATTTTAAACTATCTAAATTTGAAGATGACATTAGAAAAATGTGCGAAGAACATAAAGATTTATGGAGAGATAACGCAGTTAAATTTACAGAAAGATATTTAAATGAAGGTATACCTGATAGATGTGTATCTAGAGTACAAAAATATGGTATAGATATACCTGTTAAAGGATATGAAGATAAGAAATTATATGGTTGGTTTGAAAATGTATGGGGTTATGTAA
>Ga0129307_1000865_pt1 | contig 40243 bp, 34 predicted proteins | sample P1105metagenome_FD_94437 | JGI IMG/M metagenome (GOLD analysis project Ga0129307, IMG submission 94437) | Capybara group fecal microbial communities from Wisconsin, USA - P1105 metagenome | ecosystem: Host-associated > Mammals > Digestive system > Large intestine > Fecal | place: USA: Wisconsin...
CCCCTGCAAGGGAGATAACATCTCCCAACGGTCGCCCGTACCCTCTGTCAGCTGCGCTGACATCTCCCTACACTGTAGGGAGTCACCCTTGACCCCGGAATGCCGCCTTCGGCGGTTTTTTTAAAAGTAAATGCTGTTGCCGTGAAATATAATGCCGTTCTCCTTGACATACCTTATGCAACTATATTATAATAGGTATATACTGGAAAAATTTAGTTTTCAGGGGAGATAAAATTATGGAGAATATTAAACTGATCCGTCTGGGAAAAGCGGATTGTTCCGTTGATCTCGGTGACGGAAGCGAAAGAGGAGAGTACGTCTCACAGGACTACATCCTCAGCAGACTTGGCAGACCTATGCGCAGTATCAGCCTGATGTACTGCTACTACCCCTTTGATAAGGAGTGGCCTGCACGTATTTCTGAGCTTATGGGAAAAGAGGGAAGAAACTTGGTGTGGGATTATCCCTATGACGACTATTTCCCTTACACAGGCGGCATAGGCGGCGACAGAAACAGCGCTGTTTTTCAGCAGATGAGGGATATCCGCCGTCATGGTCAGGACGTTACACTGACTATCACTATTGACCCTCATGCTACAGATGAACAGCTTGCGGCTATAGGAGATGACCTTAAAAGCTTCGGAAGGCTGTTCCTGCGCATAAATCACGAATGTACCGGCAACTGGTTCTCATTTACGCAACGTGCATCCTATCAGGAGATAGCGGATTTCTACTGCCGTGCAAGCCGTATAATCAAGGAGAAAGCCCCGAATGTGCAGACTATACTCTGTGCAGGCGGCGTGGATGACCTTGAAAAGAACGAAGTCCACATGGAAAAGGAGTTCACTCAGGCGATCCGTGAGACCGATATCTGGTCGGTGGACAAGTACATCGCTCTGCACTGGGGCTGGCCTATGGATGTGTGCGATGAGAACACATACACCTACAGCATCTATCCCGTAAAGGAAAGCTTTGACCTGTTCAAGGCAAGCTATGAGCGTTTCAGATATCTCTGTGACGGTCAGTCAAAGCCTATGGTGCTGTCGGAGATAAACGTTGACGGCGACGTTACGGGTGCTTACGGACAGGCTGATATGATGAAGCGGTTCATGGAGCTTATCAGGGACGAAAAAGCTGATTGGCTGGACGGTTTCAGCTTCTATCAGTTCCGTGACAGAGGCAGACTGGGGCTGGAGATACAGGACCCGAACAATGAGAATGTAGGCATAGAACAGCCGGTAATGGACGTTTTCAGGGATATCATAAACGACCCGTGGTTCATGCCCGGGATAAAAGAAACAGGCGGTACAGAGCTTCCTGTGACGCTGAGATGGGGAAGTTCCGAGGACGCTGACGGTATAGCTGTGAAAATGCATTTCGACGGCGAGCCGTGCTTCTGTGAGCTTTATTTCGAGGACGACAGCAACCTTATGCTGGAAATAAACGGCAGATGGTTCTATAAAGCCCCTGAGACAAAGTTCGTTGACCTTATGCCTGCTTTCTACAATAAGAAGCTGAACGGAGCAGGCGATGTGCCGCTGAGGATATTTGCTCCCCCTGCAAGCGGCGAGAACGATATCTCCGCAGAGGACGGCGTGTGCAATTATTACTACACGCTGGAAAAGCTGCCGAAGATACGCATTTCCTCAAAGCCTGTGGCTTTTATCAGTGAGTAGGGGAGCCCGCCCCCCCATTGCGGTTATACCGTGGAACGCCGAGGTGGCGTTCCCTACAGATTTTTTCGATTTCTGACAAATAAATAAAAACAATATCATCCAAGAAAGGGGTAAACATGAATACATCAGTTGTAATTGTTTGTGCAGGAAATTCAACACGTATGGACGGTGTCAACAAGATACTGCTTCCGCTGGGCGACAGGAAGGTCATAGGCGTTACTATGCAGGCTTTCGAGAAATGCGAGAGCGTTGCAGAGATAATCATAGTATGCCGTGAAGCTGATATGCCTGCAATAAAGGAAGAAGCCGAAAAGGCAGGCATCACAAAGCTGAAAACCTGCGTTACAGGCGGTGCTACCCGTCAGGAAAGTGTTATCAACGGCATCAAGCAGATATCAAAGGAAACGGAGCTTATCGCTGTCCATGACGGCGCAAGACCTCTTGTAAAGCCCGAGCATATCGAAAAGGTAATAAAGGACGCTAAAGTTTTCGGAGGCGCAACTCTCGGAGTGCCCGTAAAGGATACCATCAAGACGGTGGACGACGGACTTATCACCGACACTCCGCCGAGAAACAAGCTTTTCATTACTCAGACTCCGCAGATATTCAAACGCAGTCTCTACTTCGAGGGCATTGATTTTGCTCTTGAACATGGTCTGGATTTCACCGATGACTGTCAGCTGGTGGAGGCTATCGGCGGCAAGGTGGCAATGACTGTGGGAGATTATACCAACATCAAGATAACGACTCCGGAGGATATTGCTATTGCGGAGATATTGTTGAAAAACAGGGAGAATGTATGAATATATGGATGCTTAAACAAGATTGCAGCAACTATGCTTCGGTTTATTCTGTACCTGAATTTACAGCAGATGAAATACAATCTTTTGACGGCAGACCAAAGGCGGCTGAGTGGCAGGGATTAAATGTCAAAATATATGACGAGGATAAAACACTTCCAATAAGCGATTTTCTTGGCTTTACCATCCCGATATTCAGTGAAAAGGCTGTTGAAGTTCTGCATCCGCTATTAGACGGCTCTGCTGAGATTCTGGATGTAAATTTGCAGAATAGGCGTTTTTATGCCGTAAACGTCATAGCAGTCCTTGACGTTCTTGACCGTGAAAACTCAAAATATCTGACATACAGAGACGGTCAAAGAATAATGGTCATAAAGGACTATGCTTTTATAAAAAATGTTGAGCTTATGCAGCATAATATTTTTAAACTTGCCGAAGAACCTGTCAGACGCCCTTTTGTATCCGATGTATTCAAAAATACTGTTGAACAAAACGGACTGACTGGTTTTGATTTCAAATTAGTATGGACTGATAATATAAAATAATCGTAGAGGAGAAAATTATGTTCAGAATAGGTCACGGATACGATGTACACAAGCTGGTCGAGGGCAGAAAGCTGATCCTCGGCGGAGTTGAAATTCCCCATACAGTTGGACTTCTCGGTCATTCAGATGCGGATGTCCTCGCTCATGCGATCATGGACGCTATGCTTGGCGCACTTGCGCTTGGCGATATAGGCCATCTTTTTCCCGACACCGCCGACGAATTCGAGGGTGCTGACAGCATGAAGCTGATGGCTGATGTCGTGCGTGTCTGCGCTGAGAATGGCTACAAGATAGGCAACATCGACGCTACAGTTATAGCGCAGGCACCGAAGCTTGCCCCACATATAATCACCATGCGTGAGAATATCGCAAAGGTCTGCGGCTGTGACGTTTCACAGATAAGCGTCAAAGCCACGACAGAGGAGCACCTTGGCTTTACAGGCGAAAAGCTGGGAATGTCAGCCCACGCAGTAGCACTGATGGTCCGCAGTGAATAACCCAAAGCCCTGAAGCGGTAAACGTTGTACTCATATAGAAGTTTTTACACGGGTCTATTGAGGAAAAATCTCTTGAAAAAGGGCAATCCCGATAAATACGTATAAAGCTGCTATATGAGTACCGCAGTTAAAATCACGCCGCTTTTTCGTTTTTCAAAAATTTTTTTGCATCAGATCAACGCAATACAGGCAAATTCTCCATGTCGAAAAAGTTTTTTCAAAAAAATCGAAAAAATTCCAAAAAAACTCTTGACAAACCTCCAAAAACCTGATATAATATTAAAGCAGTCAGGTGAGCCCCTTCTGAATAAGGCCTGACTTAAAAGGAATGCGAGTGTGCTGGAATAGGCAGACAGGCACGTTTGAGGGGCGTGTGTCGAGAGACGTATGGGTTCAAGTCCCATTACTCGCACCATATTCCAAAAAACAGCTGAAGCAATGTTTCAGCTGTTTTTTATTTTCAGAGAAAAATACATTCATTATTCCCCGGGCTTAACCGCTGTACTTATAAAGAAGTTTTGTATGTATTATTGAGGTAGACTATTTGAAGAAGGATCTTCTCAAATCTGTTTCCCAAGACTATTAATTTTGCCCCCATATAGGGCGCACACCAGAAAATTTGAATTAATCATTTTTTCAGGTGCGCCCTATATGGGGGCAAAATTCTATTAAAATTCTTTGGAAAGGGGTTCGGGGGAGAACCTTTCCTCAGAAAGGTTTCCCCCGATAAATACGTATAAAGTTTCTATATGAGTACCGAGGTTAATGCTTCGGGGGCTTTTAGTTCAGCGGCTCAGCGGACGTATGGTGCATTCATCATTTGTAACGGCAATCTCGTAGTTTTCAAATTTCAGTATTTCTTCATTGCCGTTTGAATGTATCTTTTTTGCGTATTTTCTCCGGTCGTCTATAGAAACGATATTCACACTGAATGCCTGAACTCTGATTTTCATAATTACAGCATGATACGGTCTTAGTGTTAACAAAAAGCCACAGCATCTCATATGAGATGCTGTGGCTTGAAACATTTGTAAGTGTTAGATTTTTGTGATGATATTACTTCTGAACGCTCTCAGGGAGTGACTTGATGAGTTCCAGCTTGTATTTCTGGATAGCAAGAGCATCCATGTTGGTAAGACCGTTACCTCTGTTCTCAACGTCGCCTCTGTTCTTGCCTGCCTCAGTGATGTGGTGAGCATCAGTACCCTGAGTGCCGAACTTGCTTGGGTTAGAGAGTGACTGCATGATGAGAACTGCATCTGAAACGTCGATAGTACCATCGCCGTTTGTATCGCCTAAAACGCCCTCAACCTTAGCGGTTGTAGTAGTTGTACCTGCCTTTGTTGTAGTTGAGGAAGCCTTGGTTGTAGCCTTGGTAGTTGTAGTAGTAGCCTTGGTTGTAGCCTTAGTAGTTGTTGTAGTTGCCTTTGTTGTTGTAGCCTTTGTGGTAGTTGTTACTTCGTTAGCTGTAAGCTTGCCTGTCTCGTCCATGAAGTTGAGCTTATTGTTCTTAGCATATGTTTCAGCAGTTGAACCTGCAATACCGGAGATAATGAAGTTAGGAATCTGCTTGTTTGCATTGTAGCCGAATGCTCTGCCTGTGATAGCAGCATTCTTGTTTGCGATAGTTGCTGATGTAGCCTTAGCGCAGTTAAGGAATGCGTTGTTTCCGATAGATGCAACATTTGCAGGGAGCTCGATAGACTTGAAGCCTGTGTTAGCGAATGCGCTGGCGCCGATGCTTTCGATGTTGGTGAATACGAATGTATCGAGGCTTGTGCAGTTCTGGAATGCACCTGCAGGAACAGATGTTACATTGTTTGTCTTAACGGAATTGAGTGATGTACAATTCTCGAACATACCCGGTGTGAGAGTTGAAACATTAGCTGACTTGAGTGCAGCACAGCCTGAGTACTGCTGATTGCCCTTGAAGATAGTATTAGCATCAGCAGAAGAGTTGATGAGAGCCGAGCAGCCCTTGAATGCAGCACCGTCGATCTCCTTAGCGATGAGGAGAGTACCGTCATTCTTGTTGATAAGGCTCTGGATAGAAGAGCAGCCTTCAAATGCGTTTGCGTTGATAACGTCAGCAAGAAGCTTGATATCATTGAGCTTAGGACAATTCTTGAACATTGAAGCTGTAACGAGAGGACCGTCATAAGAAGCCTTTTCAAGGATAGGACAATTTGTGAATACTCCTGTACCTACAGAGAACTTCTTAGCATCCTGTGAGTTGATCACAGCAGACTTGAGGTTTGCACAGTCAGCAAATGCGGAGTTGCCGATAACTACTGTACCGCCGACCATTCCGTTGAGGCTGAGTGATGTAACACCGCTGTTCTGGAATGCGCTTGCGCCGATAGTAGAAATGTCACCTGTAAGTGTGAACTTGAGTTCTGAACAATTCTGGAATGCCTTATCGCCGTAGTCTGTAGCCTTGATAGGAAGTGTAGGATCGTCAGTGATCTGCTTGAGAGCTGTACAGTTAGCGAATGCGCTGCTCTCTATGATCTTGAGGATCGGCATATTGAGGTGTGTAAGAGCAGTACAGCCTGAGAAGCAGTCCTTACCGATGATCTCGATCTTTGAAAGATCTCCGCCGATATCAGTAAGTGATGTACAGTTCTGGAACATACCTGATGAAAGCTTAACCTTATCGTCAGTCTTTATAGTGATCTTCTTAGCTGAAGTACAGCCCTTGAATACGTAGCCTTCAGAAGAATTTGTCTTGTTAGGATCCTTAGGCGACTTAACGTTTGGAGCAGTTCCGCCGTACTGGTCAGAGAGAAGTGTGATCTCCTTGAGAGCTGAACAGCCTTCGAGAGCGCTTGTACCAACAACTGAGCACGCGCCTACATTGAATGAAGTCATGCCCTTACAATTGAGGAATGCCTTTTCTTCGATGTATGTTGTCTTGCCGAAGTCAACCTTCTGGAGGAGTTCACAGTTAGCGAAAGCGTTCTTCTTGATCTTTACGATATTGTCGCCGGAAGCAACTGTAAGCTTTGAATCGATTTCCTTCTTGGCATCACCGAACTGTACGGATTTGAGCTTAATATCGCCCTCAAACATACTTCCGGGGATTCTCTTGAGTGAAGAAGGAAGAATTACGTGCTCAAGTGAAGTACAGCCTGAGAATACGCCGTCGCCGACGCCCCAGCCGAGAGTCTCATCCTCAGGTACCCAGTCCATAAGAGTTGTAGGCATACCTGAAACGGTCTTCAGTGAAGTACAGCCTGTGAAGCAGCTTCCTGCGAGAGTTTCGAGTACATTGTTCCATGTGATGGAGTTAAGTGAAGTACAGCCGTAGAAGCATGAGTTGTCAGCAGCGATAAGATTCTCGCCGAACTTCAGAGTTGTAAGAGCTGTGTTGTTCTTGAAAGTGCTCTTGCCCAGTGTAATAACATTTGCCGGGAAAGCAAGAGTCTTGATGTTAGCGCAGTTCTCGAAAGCGCTGTCGCCGATCTCAACGAATTCATAGTTAGCGTCGCCCTTGTAGTCAGCATTTGTAACGACAGCGTCGCTGAGAGGAGTATCCTTGAACGCTGCTTTGCCGATAGTTCTGATGTAATCAGGGTGAGCAAACTTGATCTCTGTAAGGTTTGTGCCTGAGCAGAATTTCTCGGGAACTACAGGCATTTCATTGTTTACATAGAGCTTTTTAAGACCGCTGTTCTCGAAAGCGCCTGTACCGATATACTTGATCTCCTTAGGAATAGTAACTTCTGTGATATACTTACAATCCTTGAGAGCTGAATCGCCGATAAAATCAAATCCTGTGAAATCAACTGTCTTTACATAAGAAGAAGCCAGAGCGCTTGGTCCGATAATAGTTGCCTTTTTGCTTGAGATGCCTGTGAAGTCCTTGTTCTTTTCTAAAAGATAAGCCTTTACTTCTTTTTCGTCTACAGGATAAGCGATATCATCTGTAAGCTTGAAATCGATAGTTGTAGGCTTTAATGTAGCAAGGCCTATACGGTATTCAGTAGAAACAGTTGCCTTATTGCCAGTGTTTTCTTTAATGGTGATCTTATAGATAGAGTAAGAATTACCTGTTTTTGAATCAGTCCACTTTGAGTCTGTCTTGTAGATCTTGCTGGTTTCCTTATCTTCCCATGCGCCTGATGTTTTTGCTTTTAACTCCTCTACAGGGATAGTTAATGCCTGAATTGCTGTTGAGTAAATAGTAGCATCTGCGTACTTATAGGTGTACTTGGAAGCATTCTTTCCTTTTGTAATGACTTCGGTATCAGCTGCAGAAGCAGTGATAACGATACCGCTGTTTTTTGTGTTTGCGTTTGTTGTTGTTGCTGCTGTACGCATACCGCCTGCAACGCAGAGGATGGCGAACAGAGCTGCCAGTGTCTTTTTCATGACTTTCACCTTTCCGGAATAATCCATTGAATTTTATTTTCTCAAACTTATGCAGGGGAATGAAGTAAAAAATAAAAATTAATAATATTTGTATAAGTTTGAGTTAATTATACCATTTGGATAAAATATATTGGTATATAGTAATTATATCATAGTAGCTGTAAGAAATCAACTGTTAAGATTAAAAATGTATGTTCTGCACGATATTCGACCGACAAAACTGTTGTTTTTTACTTAATTTTTTGTTAACAAATGGTGGAGAATCTGAAAACAATCTATTAAGCTAACATATTTATCTACTTCGTATATAACAGAATGTACAAACATACCGCCCTCTGCATCAGCAAAAGGCAGTATGTTAAATTTATTATTCAACAGGAACGATCCAATTGAATGTATCTTCGATCTTGCCCCACTGGATACCTGTCATTGTATCATAGAGCATCTGAGAGATCTTGCCGATCTTGTTACCGTTGATCTCCATAACCTTGTCGTTCCACTTGAGGTGGCCGACAGGAGAGATAACAGCAGCTGTACCTGTACCGAATACTTCGTCAAGCTTGCCTGCATCGTAAGCATCAGCGATCTCCTGGATATCGATACGTCTTTCCTCAACTACGAGACCCTTGCTCTTACATACCTCGATAGCGGACTTTCTTGTGATACCGGGGAGGATAGAGCCCTGGAGCATAGGAGTAACGACTTTGCCGTCGATAACGAAGAAGATGTTCATTGCGCCGACTTCCTCGATGTACTTCTGTTCAACGCCGTCGAGCCAGAGAACCTGTGAGTAGTTCTGCTTGTGAGCCTCGTCCTGACCGATAAGAGAAGCAGCGTAGTTACCGCCTGTCTTAGCGAATCCCATACCGCCTCTTACGGCACGTACATACTTGCTCTCAACGTAGATGTTGACCGGGTTGAGACCGCTCTCGTAGTAAGCACCTGAAGGTGAAAGGATGATTATGAAGAGGTAGTGCTCGCCGGGCTTAACGCCGAGGAATGGGTCAACTGCGATGATGAACGGACGGATGTAGAGTGACTCGCCTTCCTTTGAAGGAACCCAGTCCTTTTCAACCTTGAGCAGTTCCATCAGGCACTTCATGCCGAGATCCTCAGGGAGCTCAGGGATAACCAGTCTCTCGTTGGACTTGTTGAGTCTCTTGAAGTTCTCCTCAGGGCGGAAGAGCTGAACCTTGCCGTCAGCAGTTCTGTAAGCCTTCATGCCCTCGAATACTTCCTGACCGTAGTGGAAGCACATAGCTGCAGGTGAGAGCTCGATAGGAGCGTAAGGCTTGATCTCGGGATCATGCCAGCCCTGACCCTCATCATAGGGCATAACGAGCATATAGTCAGTAAAGATGTGGCCGAAACCGAGCTTGTCGCCGGGCTGTGGCTTAGCCTTTAAAGATGTGGCTTTTGTAAATTTGATTTCCATTTTATTCAACCTTCTTTTAAAAAAATATAAACATTAGTTATTGAGTCCGCTGCTCACGGAGAAGTAATTCTTTTCAAAGAGCTTCTTGCAGACGATAATGGTTGCTGCTGATATACCTACGGCACAGAGTGTGGCTGCGGTTGCTGCTATAACGATTTTTCCCTTACTCATAGATATTCTCCTCTTCAAAAGTAGATTTTACCACGTTACATTAGTAACGTATACAATAATTATATCATATCCCTGTAAAAATTTCCATAGGGGACAGATAAAACATCTCACAAATATAACAGTGCTTTTTTGTGCAAAGTTGACATTTTATCAGTCGTCAAAGGTGCGGACACGGAGTACAGCGCCTAATTCCTCGGCAACCTTGCGTGAAGCTTCTATCTGCTCCTGCGGGATAACATCAACAACTGACATGATTATCTCAGCCTTGCCTGTCTTCACGCAGTCTCTTGTGAAGTTGCGGAGAGCGCTGAAAGCATCGGGGAAGCGTGGGCGAGTTACGTCCATGTAGTCCTTTTCTGTGGGAGCGTTAAGGCTGATGGATACAACGTCCATAGCTGTGCAGAGTTCGTCAGCGATGCTTCTGCCGTGGATGAGGTCGCCGAGACCGTTTGTGTTGATGCGAAGCTTCTTGCAGCCCTTTTCACGAAGGAAAGCGGCGGCTTCAATAACAGCGTCAAGGCGCTCTGTAGGCTCACCGTAGCCGCAGAAAACTATCTCGTCATATTTAGTCAGGTCACGCTTGTCAAGGTCTGCCTTTATCTCGTCCATAGTGGGTTCGTGCTCCAGCCAGAGCGGATCTGAGCCGTAAGCGCCGTCTGCGTGATTCCTTATGCAGAATGTACAGGCGCATGGACATTTATTTGTGAAATTGAGATAGAGATTGTTTCCTACCTCATAGGATATTGTCATTGCTTTTGCCATAGGTTTATCCTCCTTTTTATGGACGGATGAGATCCGCCGCAGCAATTGTTTCTGTGGAACGCCGAGGGCGGCGTTCCCTACAAATTGTTTATTCAATATAAATACGTGGTACACGCTTGGAAATGCCGCATACTACTTCGTAGCCGATAGTTCCGTATATCTGAGCAAGGTCATCGGCGGTGATGCGGTCATCGCCCTCCTTGCCGATAAGGGTGACGATATCGCCTGCCTTGGCCTCGGGAACGTCGGAAACGTCTATCATCAGCTGGTCCATGCAGACACGGCCTGTTATCTTGCAGCGCTTGCCGTGAACGAGTATCTCTCCCTTTGAACTGAGAAGTCGTGAATAGCCGTCAGCGTAGCCGATAGTTACGGTAGCGATACGCATTTCACGGTCAGCTCTGAATGTTCTGCCGTAGCTTATGCAGTCGCCCTTGTTCACGGTCTTGACGTGGGAGATGACAGCTTTCAGCTCCATGAGAGGCTCAAGTCCCTCCGGGATATCAAGGCTTACATCGGGATGCAGACCGTAGAGGATGATACCTGCACGGGAAAGAGTGCTTCTTTCACTGTTTCTGTAGCAGGTAGCGGCACTGTTCATGAAATGGAGATGGGGCAGCTTTATGCCCTGTGCAGCCAGAACATCGTATGTATCTGTGATGAATTTCTCCTGCTTGTCGGTGTATGCTACGTTGTCGGGATCATCGCTGTCTGCAACGGCAAAATGAGTGTAAATGCCCTCAACGGACAACTTGTCTATCTTCATCATCTCGGCTATCTCTGCGGCGCACTGCTGGGGAGTATCATGCTTCAGACCGATACGACCCATGCCTGTGTCTATTTTTATGTGGCAGCGGATAGGCTGAGGGGTGTTCTGAACGAGTGCTTCTGCGTATTCTGTGGAAACTACGCCCTGTATGATGTTGTACATCGATATCTCGTGGGCGTACTCGGGGGGAGTGTAGCCGAGAATGAGTATCTCTCCCTGGGGAGCAAATTTCCTTACGGCAATTGCTTCGTCAAGGTTTGACACCGCAAAATATCTTATGCCGCAGTCATTAGCGAGACAGCGGACGATATGCTCGTCACCGTGACCGTAAGCATCGGCTTTTACAACTGCCATTATCTCGGTCTTATCGGAATTGAGACTGCGGATTATCTCAACATTTTTTCTCAGCTGAGGCAGCGAAACTTCTGCCCATGCTCTTTTAAGGTAAGGCTTCATACTTATCTTCCTTTCATTTGTTCTCATTATTTTTTCAGCTGTTATCTCAACAGCGCAACTATTGAATAGATAATTTTAAAAATTACTTGAAATGTATAATAAAATATGGTATAATCGGTAATGATATTTCCGATATTATTATTTATAGTGGAGGTGTTCCATGCTTACATCTCTTGATTCGGGGGCTGTGCTTATCAGTCCTGAGAATGCGGAGCTTCGTCCGCAGCGGACGATCTGTATTACGGGACACCGTGAAAAGGCTATACTTCCTTATAAAGACGATCCTGAGAATATCCATATGACCCGTGCTGCGGTAAGGCTCATGCTTTACCGTTATATCGATATGGCCATAGAGAAAGGCTATACCGATTTTTTCAGCGGTCTTGCCGACGGCACAGACTTATGGGCTGCGGAGTATGTTCTTCTGAAAAAGCAGAACAGCAAGGATATCAGGCTCATCGGAGCGATGCCGTTCCTGAAACATTCACGTTTTTTCCACAAGGATATGCGGAGTCTGCTGTGCGATGTTGAAAAGAACGCCGACTGCCTTATACTTCTCAACAGTGACCCTTCGGTGGTCTACGGCAAAAACGGCAGACAGGGAACGGATGCCGATCTCTATAAGGTGCGGAATTATTACATGGCTGACAACTCTGCCGCTGTGCTTGCTTTTTTCGATGAGCGCAATCCACGCTCGGGCACTGCACAGACAGTCAACTACGCCCTGAGACAAGGCAAAAAAGTGCGAAGTTTCGGGCTTTCCGACGTTTATCATCTCATGGATGAGGCAGGCGCCAGCTTCAGGAATATCGGACGTATTGTCAAGGAGCTTGACAATATTTTCTGAAATGTCCTCTTTATATTATATCACAAACCTGTGAATTTGCAATATCATATTTCAACATTTTTCATCTTCTTCGGGAATGTCTGTTCGTTTTCAACAGACTGTTGAATCTTGTGTTTAAACATCATCGGGGAAAACACAATGTTGAAAATGTGGAAAACTATGTTGATAAACGCATTTACGCAGATAAGTTTTTAACGTCCCGTTTGGGAAAACTTTTTTATTCATTTTCCGACGAATATTTTTTTCTTTCGTCTTTATACACATAGTTGAGATACCGCAAGAATTTGGTATCCGTAAAAAAATTACAGAAAGGAGCCATACATCATGGCAAAAAGAAAATCGGGCTCAATTGCAGTACCGTTTCTCGTTACGATCTTTATCGGTCTTATCTTAGTGGGAGGTGCTGCATACGGAATTTACCGATATTTCGGCTTCGGACAGACTGACGTTCCGCCTGAGCCGACTCCCAGAACAGGTCAGACTATCACTTACGCTGATAACCATACCGTTCTTCTCATACTCGATGAACCCGAGCAGAGATGCTCATCCACATTCGTTCTTATGCGTTCACTTCCTATTAAAAAGGAGATCGTCTTCATCGGACTTCCTACAAATACCATCTCCCTCATTGACGGCACACAGCAGGGCCTGAAGGAGAATTACGACAGAGGCGGCGCTAATGCAGCAGTTGACTTTGTACAGAAGGCATTCGGCATCACCATCGACAGATACATGAAGTTCGATTCCACATCGTTCAAGAAGGTATGTGACATCTTCGGCGGCGTAAGCTACGAAGTAAACGTTGATATCGCAGGCTTCAAGGGCGACGGCAGCAGTGAATACATGAACGCTTCACAGATCGAGACATTCGTTACTTACTCAATGTTCAAGGGCGGAGAGAGAGAACGTGCACTCCAGAGTGCTGCACTCCTTGCTGCTATGGTGAATCAGGCTGACGGCAAGCGTATCGCTGACGGTTTTGACGGAAGCTTCAACTCCATCATCAACCTTATCTCGGATACAACTGTTACCAGCGTTGACTACAAGAACCACAAGACAGCTATCAAGAATATGTTCGAGAACGGTACCTCCATCGCTCTGTCCATCACTATCGACGGTACAGACGCAGACAAGGACTTCCTCCCCAGCGATAACTTCATCAAGAGCATCGTTGAGAATTACTTCACTGACGAAAATCTCAACTCGGATGTTCCTCCTGTAGCTGCTGACAACGGCGGCAGTGAGCAGGCTGCTGAACCTGTAACAGAGGAAAGAGCTACTATCAACGCTCCCCTTGAGACAGGCGAGGCTATCGGCGAAGACGAGATCGTTACTGTTCCCGAGGAGACACAGCCTGCTGAAACCCAGCCGGAAGAAACTCCTGCTGAGGAGGCTCCCGCAGAGGAAGCAGCTGCTGAATAAGGACCATGTACAATAATATATTTGATACACACGGCCACTATGCCGATCACGCTTTCGATGAGGACAGGGACGAGTTACTGAGTAATCTTCCCGGAAAAGGCGTGAGATTTGTCACTCTCCCGGGTTCGGATGATGAGGATTCCGCCATGAATGCAGAACTTTCGCAGAAATATGACTACATCTATGCAGCAGCAGGATTTCATCCCGAATATGCTGACAGATGCCCTGCGGATCATATCGACATCACGAGAGCGATAATTAAGAATAATCCCAAAGCTGTTGCAGTCGGAGAGATCGGTCTTGACTACCACTACGAAGGCTTCAGCAGAGACAGACAGATACAGATCTTCGAGGAACAGATGGCACTTGCGAAAGAGCTTGACCTTCCTGTTATCATCCATAGCCGTGACGCTGTTGAGGATACTCTCATGCTGCTGAAAAAGCACCGCCCGAGAGGTGTCGTCCACTGCTTCAGCGGTTCGGCTGAGGTGGCAAAAGAGATAATAAAGCTGGATATGTACATCGGCTTCACAGGCGTTCTCACCTTCAAGAATGCAAAGAAAGCACTGAAAGCGATTGCGGAAGTTCCGATGGACAGGCTTCTTCTTGAAACCGACTGTCCTTACATGGCGCCTGTGCCTTTCAGAGGAAAGCGCTGCGACAGCTCGATGATAGCCTATACTGCCGAAAAAGCCGCTGAGATAAAGGAAATGGACGTTCAGGAGCTTCTGGACATCACCTGCCGCAACGGCATGACTTTCTACGGGATCAATGAATAACATCAAAGGAGGTGTGGTATGTTTTACTGCTGCGGTATTACCGAAAAAGGCGTTATGCCTCATAATGAAGATGCTCTTCTCATAAACAGGGACGTTATCGACTCGGGAATGTCCGAGCAGACCATCCACGCTCCGTTTATTGCAGCCGTTTCCGACGGTGTATCGGGAGAGCGTTCGGGTGAACTGGCATCGGCTATGTGCCTTGAGATGGTGCGTGACCTGAGATACGACAGCACTGTTGACCTTAAAAGCGGACTTCTTGATATACATCACAAGCTTGCGGATTACAGCCGCTCCGATCCGGAGACCCATAATATGCAGGCTACACTCTGCGGTATCGCAGTTGACGAGGAACAGAACATCATGACCTTCAACGTGGGGGATTCGAGACTTTACCGCTTCCGTCAGGGAAAGCTGAAGCAGATATCCCGTGACCAGTCACTGGTGCAGCTGCTTTACGAGGAAGGCTCCATCACTATGGAGGAGCGCAAGACTCATGTCCACCGCAATATTATTTTCCCTGTTTTCGGCAACCTGAAATCCGATCCGCAGATAGACTTCATGCCGCTGGACGGTATGGAGTACGGCGATGTGCTTCTGCTTTGTACCGATGGACTTTCCGACTGCGTTTCGCCTCTGGATATCGAGGAGATACTGGAATATCCCGAACCGCTGAAGAACCGCATTAACCGTCTGGTGAAGAAATCACTGGAAAAAGGCTGCAAGGATAATATAACCGTTATCGCTATGGTCTATTACGAGGACGAAGAATAAATGATAAGCCCGTTCATATGAACGGGCTTTATTTTTCAGCCTTTTATCACGGGCGCTCGGAAAGCGCCCCTACAGATCAGTTTATATTCGCTTGTTTATGTAGGGGCGAGTTCCGCTCGCCCGCTTGTTTTATAAAATATCCGCTTTTTGACACTCCGATGCCCGTTCAACTGAACGGGTTTTTTCTTTGACAACTTGACTATGTTTAGGGTGATAAATTCGTGAAAACTTACAAATATACCTTTGTTAACAAAATACATCTTCACTTTTAATATAAAATATGTTATAATGTATTTTGTATTCCTATACCCCTCGGAGGTGTATTCTTTATTGAAAATTCTTTATGTATCCGATCTTGACGGAACGCTTCTCGATCCGTCACCGAAGATCACTCCACGCACGGCTGAAACTCTCAATTTCCTCATAGCAAAAGGGATGGAGTTCACATTTGCTACGGCAAGGTCGATATATTCGGCTGTCCCCATAACGTCAGCTTTGGATATAAACGTGCCCTGCATACTCATGAACGGTGTCAGCATTTACGACATCAGAAACGAACGATACATAAAGAACGAGTTCATCGCTCCCGAAGATTCTGCGGAGATACTGCGGATATTCAGGAAACACGGCATACACTGCTTCATGTACAGGATTGAAAAAGAGTGCCTGATAAGCTATTATTCCGAGCTGGCCACAAAGAAAATGCAGAGTTTTGCCGAGGTCAGGAAGCACGAATACAAAAAGCCATTCGTACAGTGCAGACTTGAAGATCATGCAGATGAAAATACTGTATACATCACAACCATGGGCAAATATGACGATCTGCTCCCCGTGAAGCTGGAAGCGGAAAAACTGCCGGGAGTGGATATTGCATTTTACCTTGATGTATACGATGATTCGTGGTATCTGGAAATTTTCTCCCACAAGGCATCAAAAGCCAATGCCCTGCGGTTTCTGCGTGAGAATTACGGTTTTGACAAAGTTGTGGCATTCGGGGATAACCTCAATGACCTGCCTATGTTTGAACAGGCTGATACAAAGATCGCTGTGGGCAACGCAAGGGACGAGGTCAAAGCCGCCGCTGATATAGTTATCGGTACTAACGATAATGACGGCGTTGCGGAATATCTGGCAGGCGAGAACAGCGTGATATAAAGATACAGTCTTGGTTACGGAGGTGTCATATATGTCTTTATTTAAGAAGAAAAAAACTTCACCAAAAGAAGTCAATGCTATAAATAATGCTGAATTAAAAGAAGGCATTGCCAATTCGGCGCTGAATATTCTGAACAAAGGTGAGGACTATGAAGAATTAGCATATACAAAGGTCGAATTCGGCTATCTTTTCGACATAGAGGGTCATGGCATAGAAGCGTTGTTTAAAGTTATTACAGATAAAACAACTGCTTATTTTGCCGTACAGGGACCAAAATTGATGCTGCTGGATTTCTCGGAAGAATTATTCCGGAATACTGTTGACGGTTTTATGGAAATACACGGTTAACACATGACGGGCGGATCACTGAAAAACAGATAAATTTATCTAAGAAAGGACATAAAATAATGAAGAAGTTAATGTTAGGAAACGAAGCCTTTGCAAGAGGCTTATACGAAGCAGGATGTCGTGTGGTTTCAAGCTACCCCGGTACTCCTTCAACCGAAATAACCGAGGAAGTTGCAAAGTACGACGAGGTCTACGCTGAATGGGCACCAAACGAGAAAGTCGCTATGGAGACCGCTCTCGGCGCTTCCATCGCAGGCGCAAGGAGTTTCTGCGGCATGAAGCACGTTGGTCTGAACGTTGCTGCCGATCCTCTCTATACAGCCGCTTACACAGGCGTTAACGGCGGTATGGTAATCGCTGTTGCTGACGATCAGGGTATGCATTCATCCCAGAATGAGCAGGACAGCCGTCACCACGCTATCGCTTCAAAGGTGCCTATGTTAGAGCCTTCCGATTCCGGCGAATGTAAGGAATTCGTCAAGACTGCATTTGAACTCTCAGAGCAGTTCGACGCTCCTTTCATCGTAAGAATGTCCACAAGAGTTGCTCATTCTCAGAGTATCGTTGAAATGGAGGACAGAAAGGACCCCGGCCTCAAGCCTTACGAGAAGAATCCTCAGAAGTTCGTTATGATGCCTGCATACGCTAAGGGCAGACACGTATTCGTTGAGGAGCGCACAAAGAAGCTTATCGAATTTGCTGAGACTTGTTCCCTCAACCGTGTGGAGATCTCGGACAAGGCTGAATTCGGTGTTATCACCAACGGCGCTGCTTACCAGTACGTAAAGGAAGCCCTCGGCGACAAGGCTTCAGTCCTCAAGCTGGGTATGGTAAATCCTCTCCCTGTAAAGCTTATCAAGGACTTTGCTGCTAAGTACGAGAAGGTTTACGTTATCGAAGAACTTGACGGCATCATCGAAGAGCACTGCCGCAATATCGGCGTAAACAACGTTCAGGGCAAGGAGATATTCGGCTACATCGGCGAGCTTCCGCAGTCCGTGATCGCTGAAAAGCTTCTCGGCGAGAAGAAGGAATGTGTATGTCTCGATGAAAATATCCCTATGAGACCTCCTGTAATGTGTCCGGGATGTCCTCACCGTGGACTTTTCTACTGCCTGAGCAAGAACAAGATAACCGTATCAGGCGATATCGGATGTTATACTCTCGGCGCAGTTGCACCTCTCTTTGCTGTTGATACAACTATCTGTATGGGCGCTTCCATTTCAGGCCTCCACGGCTTCAACAAGGCAAGAGGTTCAGAGACAGAGCATAAGACAGTAGCTGTTATCGGTGATTCAACATTCATGCACAGCGGTATGACAGGTCTTGTTAATATAGCTTATAATAACTCAAACTCAACAGTTATCATCCTCGATAACTCCATCACAGGTATGACAGGACATCAGCAGAATCCTACAACAGGAAAGAACCTGAAGGGCGACCCTGCTGTTGCTGTAAACCTTGAAGAGCTCTGCAAGGCTATAGGCATCAAGAGAGTAAGAGTAGTTGACCCTTACCACCTTGCTGAGACAGAAAAGGCTATCAAGGAAGAACTTGCTGCTGACGAGGCTTCAGTAATTATTTCCCGCCGTCCATGTGCTCTCCTCAAGTACGTTAAGCATAACCCACCTCTCAAGGTAGACGCTGACAAGTGCGTAGGCTGCGGTATGTGCATGAAGCTGGGCTGTCCTGCAATTTCCATGAGAGACGGCCGTGCAGTTATTGACCATACTCAGTGCGTAGGATGCGGCATCTGTCAGGAACAGTGCAAGATAGGCGCTATCAACTGATTTATTGATACTGCTCACAGCGTTCCGCAGTAATAATGGAGGAGAACGGTATGAAAGTCAGGAAAATAAACTGTCCGTACTGCAATATCGCTATGAAGTACGTCGGTACAAAGCGTATTCAGCTCGGAAAAAGCAATATAATATTTGAACACCTTGACAACTGGCTTTCGGGCGCACTTCCCGTCAGCATTTATGAATGCCCGAAGTGCCTGAAGCTCGAATTATTCAGATACAGGAAGTAAAGGGGCAAAACTATGATACAGATCGAAATATATGAGCATTTCGCAGCATGGCTCGATAATCTGCTCGAAAACAACGAAATGCCAAAAAATACAGCTGCTTTCAACTTCAACCTCTACGATGAGAACGCAGAGGGGCTTGTTTACGCAATGCAGCTTATCGCCTCGGACAGATTCGCCCCCGATGATGAATCAGGCGAATGGGCTTGCTATAATGCATGGTCTTCAGAGGAAGATCTGTTCATGCTCGATTTTTCGGATGAAGAAGACCAGAGTTTTGAATATATACAGAAAGTGTTCACGGAATTCGTAAACGAATACCTGGAAAATGGAAAATACAAAGATATACTGCTGGATTCACAGGGCATAGGCATTGGTCATGTGGACGGTGATATAGACCTTATTTATAAGGCAGAAAAGGAGTAATCATGCCTGATCTTATGGATGATATCAGTATGCCGTCAGTTCCGTCGGCATCTCCCTCAGCACCCACCTCTCAGAAAGAAAATCAATCAGCAGAAAACAAGACCGCAGAATTTACCGATGCTGCAACAGGTTTCGGTAAAGTCTACGGAAAAGACGATTATAAAGGCGCACCCATCCGCTTTGAACGAGTGCTCTCTCCTGACGGATTCGGCAAAACTTTCGACAGCGGAAAAGGTGAGGTACGCATTCCACAGGGATATGTGCCTGCACCTGACGGATTTGGCGCAATGTATGACAGCGATGCAGGCAAGGGACAGAAAGCGCCCGGGGCTGCACCTGCGGCTGTTGAAAAATCAGCTGACAGTGATGCTGCGCTGAAGGAAATGTTCAGCATCAAGCCGGAGCAGGCAAGTCAGAAGCCTGCGGATGAAGCTGTTAAGCCTGCGGAAAGCAGTATGGCTGCGATAGATCTTACAAAGCCGGCCGAAAATAAGGCAGTTGAGCTTGCCAAGGCACCGCAGACAGCAGAGCAGCCCAAGGAAGAAAAGGCTGCTGCTGAAAAGGCAGAACAGCCGAAGCCGGCCGAAAATAAGGCAGTTGAACCTGCCAAGGCACCGCAGACAGCAGAGCAGCCCAAGGAAGAAAAGGCTGCTGCTGAAAAGGCGGAACAACCGAAGCCGGCCGAAAATAAGGCAGTTGAGCTTGCCAAGGCACCGCAGACAGCTGAACAGCCCAAGGAAGAAAAGGCTGCTGCTGAAAAGGCGGAACAGCCGAAGCCGGTCGAAAATAAGGCAGTTGAGCTTGCCAAGGCACCGCAGACAACAGAGCAGTCCAAGGAAGAAAAGGCTGCTGAAAATGATGCGGCTGAGGCAAATAGCAAGCGTCCGCACAAGAAAGGCAAGACCGTCAAAGTCAAGGCACGTGCGGTTCATGTTAAGGCTGTCGAAGCAAAGGCAGAAAAAGCAATTGACAAGGCAGATGAGAGCAAACCGGTTGAACTTGCAAAGAAGCCCGAACAGCCCAAGGAAATGGCAGCAATAGAGCCGTCCAAGCCTGAGAAAGAAGCTGCAAAGCCTGCTGAAAATAAGGCAGCCGAGCAGCCAAAGGCAGATGAGAGAAAACCGGTTGAACTTGCAAAGAAGCCCGAACAGCCAAAGGAAATGGCAGCAATAGAGCCGTCCAAGCCTGAAAAGGAAGCTGCAAAGCCTGCTGAAAATAAGGCGTCAGAGCAGTCCAAGACAGACGAGAAAAAGCCTGTTGAACCTGCAAAGAAGCCCGAACAGCCCAAGGAAATGTCAGCAATAGAGCCGACCAAGGCTGAAAAGGAAGCTGCAAAGCCTGCCGAAAATAAGGCAGCAGAACAGCCAAAGGCAGCTGAGAGCAAACCGGTTGAACCTGCAAAGAAGCCCGAACAGCCCAAGGAAATGGCAGCAATAGAGCCGACTAAGGCTGAAAAGGACGCTGCAAAGCCTGCTGAAAATAAGGCGTCAGAGCAGTCCAAGGCAGACGAGAAAAAGCCTGTTGAACTTGCAAAGAAGCCCGAACAGCCCAAGGAAATGGCAGCAATAGAGCCGACTAAGGCTGAAAATGACGCTGCAAAGCCTGCTGAAAATAAGGCAGAGGCAAAGGCACCTGAGATACCAAAGGCTCAGGGCAGTGCTCCTCAGCCTGCGAATACAAACGGCGTTAACCAGCCGGGAGCAATCAGACCTCCTGTGAATGCTGTACCGCCGCAGAGTCCCGTTAAGCCTGCAACGATGAACAACATCCCTGTGCAGCCGGGCTTCGGAAATATTCCGCCTCAGAATGCGGGAAATAATATCAATGGCAGCGGTATGCAGAATGCCCACGGCGGCGCTGCATTTATCGGAAGCATTGATGATATAAACAAATATGTCGGAAACACTGATGCACAGGATCACGCTTCCCCTGTGGAGAGCGCCGAAACTGCTGCACCGGCATTCACCCCAATAAACAGAGTGGACAGTGAGTCTTCAGGCTTAATGGATATCCTCAGGGATGTTCTTGCGGCAATTGTCGGAACTCTTCCCGGCTTTGTGCTGTGGCTGATATTCGGCAAGCTTACACTGGGACTGTCTGCCGTAAATCTGTTACTTAACATTATCATGTTCGTTTGTCCGCTGGTAATGGCAGCAGGTTCATTATTCTGCTATCATTACGTTAACCGTGACCGTTTCATCGATACGAAAAGATGTGCACTGATATGCCTTGCCGTTCTGGCATTCATGATCTATATGGCTAACCGAACGGTTACCTGTTTGCAGATCGTCGATATATGCAATAATCTGAAGGACTATATGACGCAGATAACAGGATTCATCGGTTTATCCAAGGAGGATATCGATTCTGTCTGGGACGATGATATGGCAAAGGAAATTACGAAGGAAATGACTGGCTTCACCAAAATAAACTTTGGAAGATGCTTCTTGAATTTCTCGGATATTCTTGAAAAAATGGACATGAACGGAGACTTTGCATGGTCTATGCTGAAGAGCTACCTCTGGGGATTCACAGGCGGTTCAATAGGCATTAAACTTGCAAAAAAATATAATCTTTTATGATGACATTATTCAAAGGAGTAATTATAAATGGAAACTAAATCAATCATGATAGTAGGCGTAGGCGGACAGGGTTCGCTTCTCGCTTCAAGACTTCTCGGAAACGTTCTTCTCGCACAGGGCTATGACGTAAAGGTAAGCGAAGTGCACGGAATGTCTCAGAGAGGCGGCAGCGTTGTAACTTACGTCAAGTACGGCGATAAGGTATACTCTCCCGTTATCGAAAAGGGCGAGGCTGACGCTGTTATATCATTTGAGCTTCTCGAAGCTGCAAGATGCCTTCCTTATCTCAAAAAGGGCGGACATCTCATCACTTCAACTCAGCAGATAGATCCTATGCCTGTTATCACAGGTGCAGCTGAATATCCCGAAGACCTTGTTGAAAAGATCAAGGCTAAGGGTGCTGATATCGTTGCTGTTGACGCTCTCTCACTTGCTGAGGAGGCAGGCACAGCAAAGGCTTCAAACGTAGTTCTCATGGGCGTTCTCGCTTCACGTATGGATTACCCTGAGGAACTCTGGCAGAAGGCTCTCGAACAGTGCGTACCTGCAAAGTTCCTTGAACTCAACAAGAAGGCATTTGAACTGGGAAAGAACGCTAAGTGATTATTGATTAGTGAATAGTTGGATAAACTAAGCACGAAGATCTGATAACTAATAACTTCAAGTTCCTGACACCTGAGAACTGACAAATCGATCTGTCAACTGAGACCTGTCAGATAATACTTCAACATAAAAGTCTAATTAAAAGGAGTATGAATATCCAATGGAAAGATATTGGAACGAAGAAATCGAGTGTGCTTCCCGTGAAGATATGAAAAAGCTTCAGGATGAGCGGCTCGTGGCACAGGTAAAGCACGTTTACGAAAATGTGAAATATTACCGTGACCTTATGGATGAAAAAGGCGTAAAGCCCGAGGACATCAAGAGTACCGAAGACCTTCACAAGCTTCCGTTTCTCTCAAAAGCCGATCTCCGTGAGGCTTACCCTTACGGTCTCCTCGCAAAGCCGCTCAGCGAATGCGTAAGAATCCACGCTACAAGCGGTACAACAGGCAAGCGTGTAGTTGCTTTCTACACTCAGAACGACGTTGATATGTGGGAAAACTGCGTTGCAAGAGCTATCACTGCCGCAGGCGGTACAGAAGATGACGTTGTACAGGTAGCTTACGGATATGGACTTTTCACAGGCGGTATGGGAATTCACGGCGGTTCTCACAAGAGAGGATGTCTTACTCTCCCTATGAGTTCGGGCAATACCGAAAGACAGATACAGTTCATGCGTGATCTTGGTGCAACTATACTTTGCTGTACACCATCATATGCCGCATACATAGGCGAGACACTTCACGATATGGGACTTACTCCCGATGACATTCAGCTCAAGGCAGGTATTTTCGGTGCTGAGCCATGGACTGAGGAAATGAGACGTTCCATCGAGAAGTCACTGGGAATCAAGGCATTCGACATTTACGGCCTTACAGAATCAAGCGGCCCCGGCGTTGCCTTTGAATGTTCAGAGCAGACAGGAATGCATATCAACGAGGATAACTTCATCCCTGAGATAATCGATCCCGAGACAGGCGAAGTTCTTCCCGAGGGCGAAGTTGGTGAGCTGGTATTCACAAGCATAACCAAGGAAGCTTTCCCGCTTCTCCGTTACCGTACCCGTGACCTCTGCGTACTTTCACGCAAGAAGTGTTCATGCGGACGTACACTCATCAAGATGGCAAAGCCTATGGGCAGAAGCGATGATATGATGATAATCCGTGGTGTAAACGTATTCCCGAGCCAGATCGAGACAGTTCTCATCGAGCAGGGCTACTCACCTAACTACCTCATTGAAGTTGACCGTGTGAACAATACAGATACACTGGATATCAGCGTAGAGATGAATCCCGATCAGTTCTCTGATAAGGTCAAGGATATGCAGAAGCAGGAGAGAGATCTTGCTGAGGCTATCAAGACCATGCTGGGAATCAATCCTAAGGTACATCTGGTATCACCTAAGTCCATCACAAGAAGTGAGGGCAAGGCAGTAAGAGTTATCGACAAGCGCAAACTCCACGACTAACCGCTGAGCGAGCGGAGCGCAGTCACGAATCGCTCGCAAGCTCGCTTACTTCTTGAAAAGCGATGAGTTTCAGGTCGCTCGACGGGCGGGGACGCCCCCGCAGGCGATCACGAATCGCTCGCAAGCTCGCTTACTTCTTACAAAGCGATGAGTTTCAGGTCGCTCACCGGCTTGTTCTGTAGGGGCGCACAGTGTGCGCCCGTAACGAAGGCTTGCTATTGTGAGCCTGACCACGAATCGCTCGACGGGGACGCCCCCGCAGGCGATCACGAATCGCTCGCAAGCTCGCTTACTTCTTGCAAAGCGATGAGTTTCAGGTCGCTCACCGGCTTGTTCTGTAGGGGCGCACAGTGTGCGCCCGTAAACAGACCGTATTACATCAACATAGTAGAGGACACATCGTCCCTGCAAATAAAAAATATTCACATAACAAGGAGGTCCTTTTATGAAAATCAAATTATTCTCAACAAGTTTTATGCCCGAGCAGGAAAAATACGAGAAATTCGCTACCTTTGAGAATGAGCTCAACCAGTTCATTCAGTCAGTAAAAGTCATCGACATAAAGTACAGCACTGCTATAGGTATGTGTCACGACGCTCAGACTCATGTTAACGAACACATGGAGGACTTCTCAGCTCTCGTTATGTATGAGGAACTTCCTGAAAGCAAGTAAATACAGATCAGGACAGGAGGAAAGATATGTCAAATGTTAAGCAGATCTCGGTCTTTGTGGAAAACAAGCCGGGCAAGCTGGCAGAAGCTATGAAGCTTCTCAAAAGCAGCAAGATAAACATCAGAGCTCTGGCTCTCGCTGATACCAAGGATTTCGGTATCCTGCGAATCATTGTAAACGATACAGAAAAAACAGTGGATATCCTCAAGGATGCTTCCTATGCCGTTACTGTCACAGAGGTGGTGGCTATTTCCATCCCCGATTCCGCAGGACAGCTCAGCCGTGTACTTGATATTCTCGGCGAAAGCGGCGTAAATCTGGAATATCTCTATGCCTTCATCGGCAAGTCTGACAGATCAGTATCTTTTGTTCTCAGAGTGGATGATAACCAGAGTGCTGCTGACGCTCTTAACGATGCAGGAATTATTCAGCTTACCGAAAATGATATAGCTGAAATGTAAGTACTGCACAAATCAGCCTATCGTTTTTAAATATATTTTGAAAACGCTTGACAATTTTTTGGTAGTATCGTATAATTAATAGAGCACTAATTGCGAGAAACCAACATTTATAGGAGTGATGAAAATGAGCATTTTTGACAAGATCGGGGACGTTAGCAAAGGTGCTTCCGACAAAGCAAAAAGTATCTCTGAGGCTAATAATCTGAAAAGAAAGATACTTTACGAGGAAGAAAGAATTGTCGAGATCTTTACTGATATCGGCAAAAAGTACTACAAGAATCCAAATGAAGATCCTGCCGCACTGAAGGTTCTTTGTGACGATATCGACACAAGACGCAGAAGGATCAAGAAGATGAGATTCGAGCTCAATGGTATCCGTGGCTACAAGATCTGCCCTAAGTGCGATGCAGAGGTAAACGAGCGTTTCCAGTTCTGCGGACGCTGCGGTGCAAGACTGCCCGATGTTGAGGACGAGGACTTTATGTCACTTGAGCCTAACGATTACTATACCGAGAGCAGCAACAATTTCTTCAACGCTGACTCAAATAAGAACTATTGATCGCCAACTAAGCGGAAATAGTACAATCAGGGCTGTTCCGATATTACGGAACAGCCTGTTTATTTTTGAGGTGATGTATGAAAAAAGCTTTTATTATTTCTGATGTACTGATAGTCTCACTCCTCGCCTGCTGTATGGTTTATTTCTGCGATACACCGTGGGGGACAGCGGTAAAGGTACTGCTGACTGCAGGCCTTTTCATAGCCTATATCTGCACTCTCTTCCGCAGAGGAGAGAAAGCGCCTGCACCACGTCTCAGGCGTATTCAGAGAGGCGCAGACCTTATTCTCGCAGGAGGATGGTCGGCAGTTATATCTCTCATCGCACTTATTCTGTGGATGATAAAGTCAGATTCAGCTGTCGGCTTCAAAATAGGCGGTGCTGTTATAGCTGTGGCTGTTATCGGATTCCTCATCTTCGTGGGAGTGATAAAAGTCGTTTCAGGTGCAAAGCAGATAAAGATAAAGGACTACATCCTCATGATGATGCTGTGGTGGTGTCCTGTTGTGAATATCTTCCTCATCAGAAGATTCTATCAGACCGCAAGACGTGAATACATCATCGAGGCTGACAAGATTGAGCTGGACAATGCCCGTGCCGAAAACGAGATTTGCAGGACGAAATATCCTGTGATACTGGTCCATGGCATTTTCTTCCGTGACTGGCAGCTTGTCAACTACTGGGGACGAATCCCTGCTGCACTTATAAGAAACGGCGCTGATATCTACTATGGCAAACAGCAGTCATCTCTGGCTGTGGCTGACAGTGCCGCAGAGCTGAAAATACCATCCTCAGCGTTATAGAGAAAACAGGTGCGGAAAAGGTGAATATCATAGCCCACTCAAAAGGCGGACTGGATTCACGCTACGCCATAAGCTGTCTTGGAATGGATAAGTATGTGGCTACTCTTACTACTATCAATACGCCTCATGAGGGATGCGATATGGTGGATTACCTCCTTGAGAAAGTTCCCGACAGCCTGAAAAAGTTCATCGAAAATAAGTACAACACCATCTTCCACAAGCTGGGAGATACCGCTCCTGACTTTATGGCAGGCGTAAACGACCTCAGCGCCATAAAACGCAGGGAGCAGAATAAGTCAATGCCCGATTCCCCCGATGTTTCCTACAGAAGCGTTATGACCGTCATGAGCGGCGCAGGCTCAGCGGGCTTTCCTCTCAATCTGGGCTATCTGCTCATAAAGAAGCTGAATGGTCCCAATGACGGCCTTGTCTGGGAAGAATCCGCTAAACACGGCGATTTCAGACTTATCAGGCCAAAGCATAAGCGTGGTATCAGTCACGGCGATGTTATTGACCTTATGCGTGAAAATATCGACGGCTACGATGTCCGTGAATTTTTCGTGGATATTGTACGTGAGCTGAAAGAGCAGGGATTCTGAGAGCTGAATCTGAGCCGTATCATACGGCAGAGATAAAAGGCGGGAATGCACATCAGCGCCCATGCAAATGAAAAGGGCAGGCAAATCTGTCCCATTATATTGAAGGGCATATCTGAGTAATCCCACACATCCCAGCGCATAATAATATTGTCAAAGACACCGACGGCAAACTCCATAGCGGTAATGATGAGCGCTCCGAGGAAACAGCTTTTCATCAGAGTCATACCCTCACGGCTGTTTAAGGCATAAAGCACAGTCATGGCAAGTCCGCCTGTCAGCGCCATTGTCCAGTGAGTGTAGCCCCGTGTGTCTATCTCGAAAAGGCAGTAGAGAAAATATCCCATGAAAAATGCGATAATGTGCTGTGAAAGCTTCATATGTCACCTCGATCTCTTTTTGTGATAGTATTTGCCGCAACAAATGAAATATTCAATTCGGAATGCGGAATGCGGAATTCTGAATTGATGGTGTCCCCTGACGGGGACGGATAAAAAATGGTCAATGTAAGTTGACATGATGCAAAATATAATTATGGCTGAGCGAAAGCAGACTTGCCTACCTGTACATAGTAAGCGAGTTTACGAGTGGCAGCGTGGCTGCGCCGCCGCTCGCTCAGCTTTATAAACAAGTTTATGCAAAATATAATTATGGCTGAGCGAAAGCAGACTTGCCTACCCGTACATAGTAAGCGAGTTTACGAGCGACAGCGTGGCTGCGCCGCCGCTCGCTCAGCGGCAAGGAGTTTTTATGAGAAAAAGTTGTATACTTATGCATATTTCAAGTCTGCCATCAGAGTACGGCATAGGCAAAATGGGAAAATCCGCTTACGACTTTGTGGATTTTCTCAGGAAAAGCGGTACTAAATGCTGGCAGATACTTCCGCTTTCACCTACAAGCTACGGCGATTCGCCATATCAGTCCTTCTCGGTGAATGCAGGAAATCCCTACTTCATCGACTTCGATATTCTCGAATCCGAGGGACTTCTCGAACACCATGAGTTTTCCTCATTCACATGGGAAAGCGACCCCGAAAAGGTGGATTACAGCATCATCTATGAGAATTGCTTCAAGGTGCTGAGAATGGCCTATGACCGCTTCAAGCCCACAAGAGTTGCAGAGTATAAGGCGTTCTGCGACGAGAATAAAAAATGGTTGGACGAGTATGCACTCTTTATGGCGCTGAAAGCTAAAAACGGCGGTAAGGCGTGGTATGAATGGGATGAGGAGATAGCCATGCATAAGGCTAAGGCAGTCAGCGAAGCTAAAAAGGAACTGAAAAAGGACATCGGCTTCTACAAGTTCATGCAGTTCCAGTTTTACAAGCAGTGGGGTGAACTGAAAAAATATGCCAACGACAGCGGTATACAGATAATAGGTGATATACCGATATACTGCGCTCTGGACAGCGTTGAGGCATGGGCTTCACCGAGACTTTTCCAGTTTGACAAAAAGCATATGCCTACAGCTGTGGCAGGCTGCCCGCCCGATGATTTTTCACCTACCGGACAGCTTTGGGGAAATCCGCTCTACAACTGGACATACCACAAAAAGACTGGCTATGAGTGGTGGATAGACCGCATCGCCAATGCGGCAAAGCTTTATGATATCGTCCGTATCGACCACTTCCGTGGCTTTGAAAGCTACTACACAATTCCCTACGGCAACGTTGACGCTACCATCGGCAAGTGGAAGAAAGGCCCTGATTATGAGCTTTTCCGCATGGCTGAGGAGAAACTGGGCAAGCTGGATATCATAGCAGAGGACTTAGGATTCCTTACCCCTGAGGTGTATGCTATGCTGGAAAAGTGCGGCTACCCGGGCATGAAGGTGTTGCAGTTCGGATTCTCCGACGGCGAGAATGAGTATCTGCCTCATAACTTCACGACTACCAACTGCTTTGCCTACACGGGAACTCACGATAATGAGACTCTCCGTGGCTGGGTGGAGACACTGGACAAGAAGTCGCTGAAATTCGCCATGAAGTATCTGAACGTGAAGAGGAAAAAGGACATTCCTATGGCTGTGATACGTCAGACATGGGGAAGTATAGCTATGGTGGCTGCGGCACAGATACAGGATTTTCTCGACAGCGGCAGAGAGGGACGCATGAACACTCCCTCCACTCTCGGCAATAACTGGCAGTTCCGCACCAAGGAAAGCGATTTCACACCAGAACTTGCAAAGAAGATAAAGAAACTGAACAAGATGTACAACCGTTAGTTGGTCAGTGATCAGAAAGTAATTTGCAGGAAACGGTGTCCCGTCAACGGACACCGCAATTCCGGATCAGATAAAGGAGTAAGAAGAATGGATAAGAAGATTTTTAAGGCAAAATTCACAGGCAGACTTCCCAAAGATATAAAGTCTGCAACCCCTCAGCAGATACACAATGCCCTCGGCGACACTATCATGGAGATGTTCGCTGAACAGTGGGACAACGCCCGTGAGGAACACCTCTCAAAGCGCCGTGCCGCTTACCTCTCAATGGAGTTTCTCGTCGGCCGTGCAGTTTACAATAATCTGCTGGTGCTGGGCATTTACGATGAAGTAAACGACGTTTTCAGGAAGCTGGGACTGGACCTTGCCGACCTTGAAGAAATTGAAGATGCCGCTCTCGGAAACGGCGGTCTGGGACGTCTTGCCGCTTGTTTCCTCGATTCTGCGGCAACTCTCGCACTTCCTCTTGACGGCTACGGCATACGCTACAAGTACGGCCTTTTCAAGCAGTCCATCGTTGACGGCTTCCAGAAAGAGGACATCGACGACTGGTCAAAGTACGGCGACCCGTGGTCAAAGCGCTGTGATGAGGATACTGTCCTTATCGAATACAGCGGTCAGACCGTGAAAGCTGTGCCATACGATATGCCCATATTCGGCTGTAAGACCGAAAATGTGGGAACTCTCCGTCTGTGGCAGGCTGAACCTGTCAAGGAGTTCGACTTCGACACATTCAACAATCAGGACTACCTCGAAGCTTCAAAGGAGAAGATATATGCCGAGGATATCTCCCGTGTGCTGTACCCCAATGACGATACAGACGAGGGAAAGAAACTCCGCCTGAAACAACAGTATTTCTTCAGCTGTGCTTCGCTGACCGATATCATCCGCAAGCATAAGGCTCGTTTCGGCACTCTCGATAACCTTGCCGATTATATCACAGTTCAGCTTAACGATACCCACCCTGTAATATCCATCCCCGAACTTATCCGTCAGCTTGTGGACAACGAGGGCTGGACATTCGCTAAGGCTCTTGATACCGCTAAGAAGGTGTTCAACTACACAAACCACACCGTTATGCAGGAGGCTCTTGAAAAGTGGCGCACCGACCTTGTGGAGGACGTACTTCCGAGAATATACAGCATAATCATACAGATAAACGAAGAACTGATAGCTGAGATGTACGCCGCAAATGTGCCAAAGGATAAGATCGGCCGCATAAAGATAATCAAGGGCGACCTCATCCACATGGCGGATATGGCCTGCTATTCTTCAAGCCATATCAACGGAGTTGCCGAGATACACACTCAGATACTCAAGGATACAGTTCTTTCCGACTGGTTCAGTCTCGCTCCCGACAAATTCCGAAATGAGACAAACGGCATCACTCAGCGCAGATGGCTGGCTCTCTGCAACCGTGAGCTTTCAGCTCTTATCACCGAGCTTCTGGGCGATGACGGATGGATCACCGACCTTGACAGGCTGAAGGAACTGACTAAATATGCGGACGATGATGCAGTTCTTCACAGATTCATGGATATAAAGCAGGCTAAGAAGTCACAGCTTGCCGATTTCATAAAAGCGCATGACGGCATAGCTGTTGACGACAGCCATGTTTTTGATATACAGATAAAGCGCCTTCATGAGTACAAGAGACAGCTTCTCAACGCTTTCTCTATTCTCTGGATATACTACGGAATCAAGGACGGAACAATAAAGGATTTCACCCCCACAACATTCATATTCGGCGCTAAGTCTGCTCCAGGATACCGCCGTGCAAAGGCTATTATCAAGTTCATCAACGAGGTTGCAAGGATAGTATCTTCCGACGAGGAGACTAAGGATATCCTCAACGTGGTGTTCGTGCAGAATTACAACGTAAGCTATGCAGAAAAGCTTGTGGCGGCCGCTGATGTTTCCGAGCAGATATCTACCGCAGGCACAGAGGCAAGCGGCACAGGCAACATGAAGCTTATGCTCAACGGCGCTGTTACTCTCGGAACTTTCGACGGTGCGAATATCGAGATAGTTCAGGAGGCAGGCGAGGAGAACAACTACATCTTCGGCGCAAAGGTGGAGGAGCTTAAAAAAATCGTTCCCGAATACGACAGCAGAGCCGTATTTGCTTCTGACCCGATGATAAAGCGTGTGGTATCCTCTCTCATTGACGGTACTGTCTCGGACGGCGGAAGCGGAGATTTCCGTGAGCTTTATACTGCACTTCTCGACGGCGCAAGCTGGCATACTCCCGATCACTACTACCTCCTCGGAGACATCAGGGACTACGTTGAGACCAAACTGCGCTGTCTCGGCGATTACAAGTCCGACCGCCTTGCATTTGCAAGAAAGCAGTGGCTGAATATGTGCAATGCAGGCAAGTTCAGTTCAGACAGAACTATTGCAGACTATGCAGAAAATATCTGGGGCATCAGATAAATGTCCGCAACCGGCGAACAATAGTCTGTGATTTGTGTACGGTATACAAATCCTGATTTTGAAAAAATACAATATGCTGAATTATCAGTTCGGCTATTGACTTTTTCGTCCCTTTAAAGTATAATATATATGCAATGCGGATGATGGCATTGTATAATGATATAGGAGGTAGAGATTATGGGAAAAAAGAAAGATCTGGACAGTATGTACAGGGAGCTTATGAACAACCGTGACACCAAGGAGGACGCAGGAGCAAGACTTTTCAAGTTCTTCCTCGGACTTATAATGCTTGCAGTCGGTCTGTTCATGATATTCCAGAATATCAGCGTATCAAGCACCTGGGGAATGGGCGGATACTTCTATCGCATCGGTAACTTCGGTATATCCAACGGTATGATAATGTTGCCGATAATAATTGGTATCGGTATGCTCTTCTTCATGAGAAAGAGGATCTACGGATGGATAGTTCTTGCTATCGGTATTATATTCGTTCTGCTTTCAGTGCTTATGACGACAAACATCCACTGGAGAACCACAAACGGATACGTATTCCTTATTATGTTTGGTCTCACAGCAGCAGGCGCAGGTCTGGTACTGAGAGAACTCTTCAGAAAAGACTGATAAAAATGCGCACATTAATTGTGCGCATTTTTCATATGTAAATGAAATATGTAGGGGCGCACATTGTGCGCCCTTTGTTTGTCGATAAAGTTGTTGTTTGAGATCGATTATATCAAGGGCGCTCGGAAAGCGCCCCTACAAATCGGCTATTTTCCATTGGCTTATGTAGGGGCGGACGCCCTCGTCCGCCCGAGTCTGTTCAGATGATATGTAAAAAGGGATGCCAATTGACATCCCTTTAATGATCAATATCGGAATTTCTTCTTGATGTCGGTCTTGTCGAGAGCTGCGGATGTTATAACGAAAAGAACCGAGCTTGCCAGTACCTGCACACAGTATGATGGGATCTGCTCCAGTGCAGCCAGTATTGCGGCTGTGGAAACTCCCTTTGTCAGGACGACGCCTTCGTACAGGGCGTAACCTGTGATGCATACGATAAGTGAAGGCACGATGCCGAAAATATTCCTAAGAGTAAGTATCTTGCTGCTTTTGCGTGTGAAGAACATAGCTGTTACTGCTTTGATAACGATGGTTGCGGGCATCCACATTGCGTAGCCCGAAAGTCCGTCCGCCAGAGCTCCTCCTATTGCGCCTGCTGCTGCCGCATAGGGAGTGGGGAGTATACACGCCGCAAGGTAGATAAGTCCGTCTCCTGCGTGGGTGTAGCCTGCGCCTGATGGAATGTGAAGATAGGCGGTGAACACGTATATGAGAGCAGCAAATAAACCTGTCGTAACCAGAAGTCTGAGTTTTTCCGTCTGTGAATAAGCAGAATGAGCTTTTGACATAGATAAGCCTCCTTTTAACTATTAAATCCGTATGAATTAAGGATTTAATATATTATATCATCTGAACTCTCTGTTTTCAAGTGTGACTGTCAACGAATTTCGCTGACAGCATCAGGAGGCTTTTGTGAAAGCTGACGTTATTTCTTAACGGCGCAGAAATACACCATCGAGCCTCTAATGTGAAAATGCTTTATATCATAGATTTCGCCGAAAGTTGTCTGAACAGATACACGATTGAAGAACGGGGGATTGAACCAGCCTTTCTTCACAAGGTAATTTTTCACCAGCAGATCGGTGCGCTTTGACTGACCCTCGATGTAGAAGCATGAAATGAGCTTTCCGCCCTTTTTCAGTACTCTCAGGGTTTCGAGTATTGCCCTGTTTCTGTTGGGAAATACATGGAATCCGTTCATACAGAGGACGATATCGAAGGTCTGATCCTCAAATGGGAGAGCCTCAACGCTGCCTTCGATAGCTGTAATATTGGTAATGCCGTCCTCTTCAAATCTTTTCTTTGCCTGTTCCAGCATATCCGGGCTGTAGTCGAGGCAGGTTATATCGGCATTTTTCAGCTCTGCGTACTTGTCATGGGTGAACACAGCTGTACCCACAGGCACGTCGAGGAGCTTGCCTGAGAAGTCATCGGGAATATATTTAAGTAAGTCGGCGGCTATCTTGTTATCGTCAACACCGCCCCAGAAAAGGTCGATATACATTTTGCTCCACCACTTATCACGAGTAAGAACGTTATCGTAAATATTTTTGGAGCTTCTGTAGGAATCCTTGATCTTGTCGCTCATATTGATACCACCCTTATTTTGCGCTAAATAGCGAAATTTTCCTATTATCATTATACCACATATTCACTAAAAGTCAAGTGGCGCAGGGTGGAGAATCTGAATAAAAAGGATGTCAGACATTACAAATTAGTTGAAACAAAGCGGGCGCACACTGTGCGCCCCTACATTTATGTAATGCAGAATACCAGATGGCGGCGTTCCCTACAAATCGAATCATCCGCCAAAACAAAGGGCAGACCAAAAAGGTCTGCCCTTACAGCTTGTCAAAAAAGCTTGCGTATTTCTGAAATATGCGGGCGAGCGGAACTCGCCCCTACATAAACAACGAAAAATAGACGATTTGTAGGGGCGCTTTCCGAGCGCCCTCTTTGCTGATCGTACATCTGATGTGGAAAGCCGGGGCTGCGTTCCCTACAAATCAAATCATCCACCAAAACAAATGGCAGACCCAAAAGGTCTGCCATTACAGCTTGTCAAAAAAGCTTGTGTATTTCTGAAATATTCGGGCGAGCGGAACTCGCCCCTACATAAAACAACGAAAAAATAGCCGATTTGTAGGGGCGCTTTCCGAGCGCCCTCTTTGCTGATCGTACATCTGATGTGGAACGCCGGGGGCTGCGTTTCCTACAAATCGAATCATCCACCAAAACAAAGGGCAGACCCAAAAGGTCTGCCCTTGATTATATCCGGTTCAATTACTTGCCAAGTGTGATAACAACTTCGTGAGTGCCGCCCTCGCATACAGGAACGATGCAGCCTTCAATTGCCTTGCCGTCAACTGTCATAGTCTTAACGCCCTTGTTTACGTGATCAGGGTTCTTGACTGTGATGTTGTATGTTGCGCCACGGAACTTTCTTGTAGCTGTGAAGCCGTCCCATGCAGCAGGGATAGAAGGATCAACTCTCAGGCCGTCGAAGTCAGGCTGTACACCGAGGATGTACTGGGAAATAGCTACCATGTTCCATGCAGCTGTACCTGTGAGCCATGAGTTCTTGCCCTGACCGAAGTTCTTAGCATCCTTACCGCCAATCATCTGGCCGTATACGTATGGCTCAGTCTTGTGGATATCGGATGTTTCTTCAGTGAAAGCAGGAGCGATCTTGCTGTAGTACTCGAATGCCTTGTCACCTCTGCCTGCGTAAGCCTCAGCACAGATGATCCATGCATTGTTGTGTGTGAAGATACCTGCGTTCTCCTTGTATCCGCCCGGATATGTGGAGATCTCACCGTACTGAATGTAGTACTTTGTGAATGCAGGGTTATTGAGAACGAGACCGTACTCGCAGTTGAGGTACTTGTCGATAGAGTTGAGAGTCTTGATATCTGCTCCCACATCCTTACCGATCTCAGACATAACAGCGAAGCCCTGTGGCTCGATGAAGATCTTGCCTTCCTCGCACTCCTTTGAACCCATCTTCTCGCCGTTAGCGTCGTAAGCTCTGATGAACCAGTCGCCGTCGAAAGCGGATTCCATAACGTTCTTCTTCATCTTGTCGATCTCAGCCTGAGCCTTTTCAGCTTCGTCAGCCTTGCCGATATGCTTGAGGATACCTACATAAGCAGGACCTGTGTATGTGAACAGTGCAGCAACGAATGCAGACTCAGCAACCTTTGAGTAGCCGCCCTCTGCTGCAAACTTAGGATTGGTGTAAGTCTGGAATGACTCACCGGGAGTATCAGAGAAGCATGAGAGGTTGATACAGTCGTTCCAGTCAGCTCTCATTGCAAGCGGGAGACCGTGAGGTCCGAGGTTGTTAACGATGTGGTAGAATGAAACATTGAGGTGCTCGAGCATTGTGTGCTTGCCGTTCGGATCGTCATCGAAAGGAACGTTTGCATCGAGGATTCCCCAGTCGCCTGTTTCCTTGATGTAAGCAGCAACTGAGAGGATCATCCACAGCGGATCGTCTGAGAAGTCGCCGCCGATATCAGCGTTGCCCTTCTTTGTGAGAGGCTGGTACTGGTGGTAGCATCCGCCGTCAGAAAGCTGAGTAGAAGCGATGTCGATCAGTCTTTCTCTTGCTCTCTCAGGGATCTGGTGAACAAATCCGAGGATATCCTGGTTAGAATCACGGAAGCCCATACCACGGCCGATACCGCTCTCAAAGTATGAAGCTGAACGTGAGAGGTTGAATGTAACCATACACTGATACTGATTCCAGATGTTGACCATTCTGTCCACCTTGTCATCAGGAGTATTAACATTGAAGATGGAGAGGAGGCTCTCCCATGTGTTGCGGAGATCTTCGAGACCTGCTGCGACCTTTTCGGGAGTGTTGTACTTCTCGATCATAGCGTAAGCCTTTTCCTTGTTGAGTACCCATGTCTCTCTTGTAAGGAGGTTAGCAGGCTTTTCAGCAGCGAACTTCTTGTCCTGAGGGTTCTCAGCGTAGCCGAGGATGTAGATCAGGGTCTTGGATTCGCCGGGAGCGAGAGTTACCTTTTTGTAGTGTGAAGCAACAGGTGACCAGCCGTCAGCGAAAGAGTTTGAAGGCTTGTCATTCATAACAGTCTCAGGGTTGTCCCAGCCGTTGTAGATGCTTCCGAGGAAAGCGTCACGGTCTGTATCGTAGCCGTCGATCTCGTCATTAACTGTATAGAAAGCGTAGTGATTACGTCTGTCTCTGTACTCTGTTACGTGGTAGATAGTAGAACCTTCGATCTCAACACGGCCTGTAGAGAAGTTTCTCTGGAAGTTTGTGCAGTCGTCCTGAGCATCCCAGAGACACCATTCAGCGATAGAGAAGATAGAGAAGCTCTTAGCTTCCTTGCTTTCATTTGTGAGAACTACCTGCTGAACTTCGCCGTCATAGTTCTGAGGAACGAAGAAAGTAACTTCAGCCTTGAGTCCGTTCTTTTTACCCTTGATGACAGTATAGCCCATACCGTGGCGGCACTCATACTCATCCAGCTCTGTCTTTACAGGTGACCAGCCGGGGTTCCATACAGTACCGTTATCGTTGATATAGAAATAACGTCCGCCCATATCAAGAGGCACGTTGTTATAGCGGTAACGTGTGATACGTCTGAGACGTGCATCCTTGTAGAAGCAGTAACCGCCTGCTGTGTTGGAGATGAGTGAGAAAAATCCCTGATTACCGAGGTAGTTTATCCACGGATAAGGGGTTCTTGGGGAATTGATAACATATTCCTTATTAGCGTCGTCAAAAAATCCGAACTTCATAATTTTACTCCTTTGATTAATGGTAGAAAAAACGGGTTAGGTACACCGTATTTGTTTTATTATACCATATTTCATTTATTATTACAATAGATAGTGCGAAAATTCCATTGTATTATTTTTTATCCCTTTTTTGTGCATATTATACAATTTGTTATCATCCGGAATTATCCGTTAATCCTCAGCAGTCTGTCAGTAAAAATCCCCTGCCTTTTCAGACAGGGGATGAACGACTTATTTGGTTTGCGGACATTCCGTCAGCAGGGGTCATTCCTCAACAGCAGGGAGCTTTGTGAAGAAGCGCTGGTGAGTCTCAAATGTATCGCCGGGCTTTACTTCTGTATAGCCTGTAACGTCTCTTTCAAGTGAAAGGTTAGGAGCGTCGATCATAGCTGTCATCGGCTCGGGGCAGAAATAGTGGTTCATGCCTCTGTCGTTCCATACGATCCAGAACTTATACTCATCGGAAACCTCATAGCAGAGTTTCTTTCCGCTTGCGGCATCCTCAGCGATGACACCGTGGAAGTTATCGCCGTCCAGTTCGCCTGTTTCGCCTACGTACATATCGTTGTCGCATACCTGAAGAACAGGGCATTTAGCGCCGTTCTTGTATTCAAGGTCGTACATAGTGAGAGACTTGAGGCGCTCTGTAGGGAGGCATCTGTCGTTGAGCTCGCACTTCTTGCTTATCGGAACAGTAAGGCGGATATCCTCCTCCTTGCCGCCGTCAACGAAAGGAGCGTTGATGGTGGTGTGTGAAGCAAGTGACATCGGGAGCATAACATCTGAATTATTGGTGAAGCGTACATTCAGTTCCAGACCCTGTTCAGAGAGCGTGAAGGTATACTCAGCTGTGAACTTTACGGGGAGGTAGCTGAAGAATTCGTCGTTTTCATCGTAGACATATCTTGTCTTTACCCATGCGCAGTTGTTGTCGGCGTCGTGCTCGATAACTTCATGGGCTCTTTTGTGAAGGAAGCCGTGGATGTGGTTGTTGTAGGGTGCAGCTTCGTTTATAGGCAGATTGTAAACTGCGTCTGAGGCTCTGAGTACGCCGTTAGCGAAACGGTTGGGGAGATAAAGTGTAGGGAGTCCCCATACCTCGGGAGACTGCCTGATGATGTCGGCGGTATTCTCCTCCTTGTAACGGAAAAACTCGATGCCGTTGTTGTTATCTCTGAGTCTGATAACATTAGAGCCTATCTCATAAGCCAGCCAGGCCTCATAGCCGCCTGCTTCCAGCTTAACGCATTTTATGTCGTTGTGTTCGAATAGCTCTGTTGAATTATTCATATAATTTCATTCCTTCCAAATAGTCGTTGTAATATTTATATATTGCCTTGTATCTTTCTACGATCTAAGGGTCAATCTATTCTGTTCTCCATATCCGTATATTCACGCATGGGGGAGATAGCCTTGTATGCGGGACGGATTATCTTGTTTGAGTTGATGAGTTCTTCTATCCTGTGGGCTGACCAGCCTGCGATACGGGCTGTAGCAAACAGAGGCGTGAACAGTTCATCGGGTATGCCCAGCATCCTGTAAACAAAGCCGCTGTAGAAATCAACGTTTGCACATACGCCCTTGTATATCCTTCTCTCGTCGGCGATTACCTCGGGAGCGAGCTTTTCAACCAGGGAGTAGAGCCTGAATTCCTCCTCACGTCCCTTTTCTGCGGAAAGCTTTTCCACGAATCCCTTGAACACCTTTGCTCTCGGGTCGGACTGTGAGTAGACAGCGTGTCCCATGCCGTAGATGAGACCGGCTTTGTCGAAGGCTTCCTTATGGAGGAGCCTGCGGAGATATTCCTTTACTTCGTCTTCATCGGTCCAGTTGCCGACATTTGCCTTCATGTCATCGAACATCATAGCGACCTTGATGTTTGCGCCGCCGTGCTTGGGGCCCTTCAGCGAGCCGAGGGCAGCTGCTATGGATGAGTAGGTGTCGGTGCCCGAGGAGGAGACAACGTGCACCGTGAAGGTGGAGTTGTTGCCACCGCCGTGTTCTGCGTGGAGAACGAGGGCGAGGTCGAGAATACGTGCTTCCAGCTCGGAATAGTGCTTATTCGGGCGGAGCATATAGAGGATATTCTCAGCGATGGAAAGGTCGGGGGCAGGGTCATGGATGAACAGTGAGCCGCCGTGCCTTGAATATTTGTAAGCGTTGTAGCCGTAGACTGACAGCAGAGGGAACAGGGTTATCAGTTCGATGCACTGTCTGAGCACATTCGGTATGGAGATATCGTTGGCTCTTTCGTCGTAGGAATACAGCGCAAGAACGCTTTTAGCGAGGGAGTTCATCATGTTGTCGCTGGGCGCTTTCATGATGACGTCACGTATAAACGTAGGGGGAAGTGAGCGGTAGTCAGCGAGTATCCTTCTGAATTCGCTGAGTTCATGTTCCGAGGGCATAGTGCCGAACAGGAGCAGATAGACGGTCTCTTCAAAGCCGAACCTTTTTTCCTTGATGAAGCCCGAGACGATATCCTCGACGTCGATGCCTCTGTAGTAGAGCTTGCCGTCGCCGTGATTGGGCATATCCTCGCCTGTGTCGAGCACCTTGATGGTGCTGATATTGGTAAGACCTGCAACGACGCCGTTTCCGTTGAGGTCACGGAGACCACGTTTTACGTCGTACTGAGTGTAGAGGGCGGGGTCTATTTTGTAGCCTTCGATGGAACGTTCTGCGAGTTTTACTATTTCCGGCGGAGTTTCTGAGAAATCATGGTAAGTCATATCGTCATCCCTTTCTTGAAAAAATGGTGCGGATATCTCGGGAAGAAGCGTAAAATCGCTTGATCCCCCCGACTTTGAGAGAAAAACGACAGTTCATGATTTTCCCGACGATTATACATACTAACATTATACTTTATTTTTAAAGGTTTGTCAAGAAAAAAAGAACGTATTTTTTGAGGGGAAGAAAAGAGTTTTTGACGCAAAATGTCCTTTGGTCAGTTTTATGGCGGAGGGAAGGTTTTTTCTGCTGATACTTGACAAAATCCCGTTATCACAGTAAAATGAAAATATAAGGCAACACCGCACAAAGCCCGCCTGACGGCTTTACACTGAGAACCTGTCCACATAGGGATTCATGCACGTCTTTTCGTCAAATTTTGCCGGTGACTGCGTTAAAAATCCTTGAAGGGCGACAGCCCGTCGGCGGATTTTTGCCTTGTCACCGACAAA
>Ga0129307_1000866_pt1 | contig 40199 bp, 37 predicted proteins | sample P1105metagenome_FD_94437 | JGI IMG/M metagenome (GOLD analysis project Ga0129307, IMG submission 94437) | Capybara group fecal microbial communities from Wisconsin, USA - P1105 metagenome | ecosystem: Host-associated > Mammals > Digestive system > Large intestine > Fecal | place: USA: Wisconsin...
ATCTCGGCTGCCTGATGTCCTTCCATGATGATGCCAATGGCTCCTATCTCTGGGCCGACTGCGCCGATGAGATGGATTTCTATTTCCTCAGCGGCGGATATCCGGAAGTCCTGCGTCAGTATACCGCCATGACCGGAAAGGCTCCGCTTCTCCCCCGGTATGCATTCGGTTATATTCAGTCCAAGGAGCGCTATAAGGATGCGGAAGAACTGCTCAGTGTCGTCAAGGAATACCGCCGTCGGAAAGTGCCGCTGGATGTCATTGTCCAGGACTGGCAGACCTGGCCTGAAGGGCAATGGGGATATAAATCCTTTGACACATCCCGCTATCCGGACCCCAAAGCATTGACCGATGAACTCCATGCGCTTGGGGCCAAAATGATGATCTCCATCTGGCCCTCCATGCAGGGGGACAGGAATGAAAACCGCAGGGAAATGCTGGAAAATGACTGCATGCTGGGCAACCGTACCATCTATAACGCCTTTGATCCCAAAGCCAGGGCGCTGTACTGGAAGCAGGCCGATGAAGGTCTCTTCCAATACGGTGTGGATGCCTGGTGGTGCGACTGTTCCGAGCCCTTTGAGTCCGACTGGCACGGTACCATCAAGCCGGAACCGTTTGAGCGCGTTGTGCTCAATACCGGGGAGGCCAAAAAATATCTGGACCCCGCAAAAATCAGCCTGTACAGCCTCTATCACTCCATGGGCATCTACTGCGGTCAGCGCGCATCAAATCGCGAAAAGCGGGTGCTGAATCTGACCCGTTCCTGCTGGACCGGACAGCATCGTTACGCTGCTGTTACCTGGTCCGGGGATGTCTCCTCTACATGGGAAGTACTCAGGCGGCAGATTCCTGAGGGCCTCAATTTTATGGCAACGGGTGAGGGCTGGTGGACCACGGATGCCGGCGGATTCTTCCCTGCTTCATCCGGAGGTGCATGGTTCGGCGCAGGGGATTTCAACGACGGTGTCCAGGATCCCGGATTCCGTGAACTGTTTGTGCGCTGGATGCAGTTCAGTGCCTTCCTGCCCATGATGCGCGCCCACGGCACCGGAACGCCAAGGGAAATCTGGCAGTTCGGTGAAAAGGGCGATGTCTGGTACGATGCGCTGGAAAGCATCATCCAGCTCAGAAGCCGGATGGTGCCCTATCTCTACTCCCTCGCAGCACAGTATGCACAGGAAGGCCTGCCGCCGGTGCGCGTGCCCGCCCTGATGTATCCTGAGGATGCCTGTCTCAGAAAGATTGACGATCAGATGCTGCTCGGAGACCTCCTCGTAAAGCCGGTCACCCATCCCATGTATCATCTCCCGGAAGGAAAACAGATTGATCCGGTCGATGAGACTGAAACCGTCTATCTGCCATCCGGCACAGGCTGGTACGACTGGGAGACGAATACATGCTGCGCAGGCGGGCAGACCATCACGGTTTCGGCTCCGCTTCATAAGATCCCCGTGTTCGTCCATGCCGGCAGCATCGTCATCCTGGGGCCCGTTCGTCAGTATGTCGATGAAAACCGGAACGCCCCGCTGACTGTGAATGTCTATCCCGGAGCCGACGGCTCCTTCACCTGGTATGATGACGCCGGGGACGGCTATGGATATGAAGAGGGCGAATGTGCTGTCACCACGCTCACATGGGATGATGCAGCCTCCACCCTGACTCTTTCCCAGCGTCAGGGCACATATCCCGGAATGCCGGCTGATCAGGAACTCCACATCTGCATTCCCGGAAGAAAAGGTGCGGTCATTCATTATACAGGCAGCGAGCTGTCCGTTGCCTGTCCACCTGACTGTCCGTAATCCGCATCAGGCCGTGTATTCCTTCTTAAGATTCTGAGATCATGAAAACGGCGTTCCGCCATGAATGCTCTCCTGCATTCAGGTGGAACGCCGTTTCTATTTCTGCGTAATACTAAACCTTATCCGATCTGTGGTTCAGGCTGATCCTGATCACTGACAGCCGGTTCAGCTGTACGCGCAATCGCGCATACTTTTTTGATTGTCCGTATGGTATACACAACGCCCAGTACGATCAATGCCAGACTCATGATACCGCCGATGACCTGGGGAGTAACCGATTCTTGTTCAATCAGCCAAAGGGTGAGATCCAGTCCCGAGTCCCAGCAGCCGTGGAAGACAAACGGGAGAACAACTGCCATCAGCATTTCCCGATGCATCCTCGGGCGGTCATTCCGGGCTTTTGCCTCTTCATATTCAAACCAGTGGCCGCCCTGGTTGAACTGCCATGTGATGTGCATGGGAATGGCCAGCCCGATAATGACTCCTGCAGGATTGCCCAGCACGGCTTTTTCAACCACGCCGTAAACAAGGCCGATCAGCCCGGCAATCATGATATAGTCAATCTTCCTCCTGAGCTTCAGGGCACGCTTTGCCAGAAGGAAACCGGTAAACTTAAAGAACTCTTCCAGCAGTGCCGCGCGGAAAAAATCAGCCAGGATATCCCGTTTGAGGCCGGACAGCCCAATCCGGTCGGCGAGTACGTCCCACAAAATCTCAGTGATGATGATCAAAAGACTCGTATAGCAGAAGCCGTAGACGCCGGCTGCCCTCCAATAGTCATTCTTCTTCAGCACACGGCGATCTCCCTGCGCGCGAAGTACCGGCAGATACCAGCACAGTGAAATACCAACAGCGAGGATTGCACCAATCAGACCGAGCATCAATATCACATCTCTTAAATACAATGATTATAGATTGAACGGATTTTTCATATCTTCAGAAGTACTTGCTGTTATGGGAAGGCGTTTGTTGGCCTGTCCATGTACAGACCGCTCATTTGGTTTGCTGAAAAGTGCGCTGTAAAACGCCGGACCGTTCATAACCTGATACCGACCTGCCCGTTCAGCCATCCCAGCGCTTCCTGAAGACAGTCAAACGGGTCCCGCGTCCAGGTTTCCTGTTCCACAAACGCATAGGCTGCACCGGCCTTCTCACATGCATGGGCCACGCCGGACCAGTCTGTGCTCCCCTGTCCGGACGGCACCAGCACACCGTCCTTCTCATCCTTGAAATGAACCATGCAGATTCGTCCCGCGTGTGCCTCAATCCAGTCTGTCATCTTTCTGCCGCTCCGGTTCAGGTGATACAGATCAAGACACAGCTGCATCTCCGGCATGTTTTCAAGGAGTTCATCGACCGGCACAATGCCGTCATAGTTCTGATAATCTGCAGTCACAGGATGGAAGCAGAGACGCTGCTGATGCTTCTCCAGCGTGTCTGCGAACGCACGGAATTCCCTGACACATTCTGCCATGCCTTCTTTTGTACGAAAACGCACGGGGATCCTGCTCACACAGCACCATTCACCGCCCGTGAGCGCGTTCAGGCGAATATAGTAGTCCGGATCTGTACGAACCGTCTCATAGAAATCCTGAACTGATACCGACTGTAAGCCAGTCGTCTCTGTGATCTCCGCGATCGTTTCCACGGCCACAGCCGGGTCAATCCACTGCAGCTGAACCGTTTGGCATCCAATGCTCCTCAGTTTCCGAAAAGCGGTCTCAACCTGCTCCGGACTGGTCAGCAGCGGCTTGAGGCTGGAAACCTGTATGCCTGTCTCCATGATGTATCCACCTGAAAAAACCTTGATCTAAGAAAAGCAGAGCATGCATAAACGCACGCTCTGCATCTCATTACGGATTTCTGCTCAGACTGTTCAGATCCACGTACCCTTTGGTGCCACCCACCTGGATATAGGCCCATCCCTCATCGGCATTTCTGGACAGCACAATCACGCCGGTTCCGGGAATAAAGTATCCAAGCGTTCCGGATCCCTCGAACTTTGCCCTTCTGAGTTCCACGTTGCCGCCTGACCCCTTCAGATAGTTGATCAGACGGTTTGCAGATTCAGGAATCGCCGCAGCAGCAGATGTGGCAAGGGATGAAAAACGCAGATAGCATTCCGTGCCGCTGACGCTGACTTTTGCCCACTTGGTCTCTTCATCCACGCTCTTCACCGTGGCCGGTGTACCGACCGGATATGCCTTGCCGTCAGCTGAATTTCCACCCTGACTGGTAAAGGTACGGACAACCCGGTTCGAGGACGAAGCCAGATAGACCCGGCTTCCCACACTCGGGACCCATGCAATCTTGACCTTGGACTCTTCCTGGGTAACCGGTTTGGTCTCTGAGATGAAGGACTTGAGCATATAGCCTTCGACGGAATCGACCCGAATCTTATACCAGTTATTGGTTGCACCGATGACTGTGACTTCGGTGCCGACATCCAGGATTCTCACCGTTTTTCCGCTGCTGCTCGCCTTCTGGCGCATGCGGACGGATTTTCCGTTGGAAGAATACACATAAGCCGTATAGGAAGCCGATGCTGTGGCAGTCGGAGCCGGTGTAACCTCAGGCTTGTTGGCAGACAGATACTGGTTGAGCATGTAACCTTCCCCAAAGGATCCGGTGACCCGGCTCCATCTGGTGCCGCGCTGTGTGACCGTCACCTGTGTGCCCACATCAAGTGATGTGATCACTTTTGCCCCGTTCTTTGCACTTTTCCGGACATTCACGCTCTTTCCGTTGGCACTGACCACATATGCTCTCTCCGACATGGTTTCTGTTGCTTTGGGCGTCGCTGTCGGTTTGGGCGTTGCCGTCGCATAAGGTTCCGGTTTTTCTGAGGTCAGATAACTGCTCATAATATATCCGGACCCCGTTTCGTAGGTAATATGGCTCCATTTTCCCCTGGTGCCATCCACCTGAACCCGGATGCCGTATGCAACTTCTCCCACCACGCTGTAGGAGGATCCTGCACCCTTGCGGACACGTACCGGTGCACCATTCTTGCTGTACACATAGGCCGTTTCCGTCTTCTTTTCTGCTTTCTCTGTCGGTGCCGCAGTGATCGTCGGCTTGGTGGCGGAGAGGAAGCGTGACATCACGTAGCATTCACGTCCGTCAACCCGGATCCGGCTCCAGGTGCTTCCCTTCTTCAGAACTGTGACGTCTTTGCCAACCTGTACCTCTCCGACCTCATCATAGGTTTTTCCGGGACCGGAGCGGAGATTGACCGATTTTCCGTTGGGACTGGTGATATACGCCAGCGTGCCCATCCCTGTGTCCTTGGAAGCGGTTGCTGTCGCTTTCTTTGCTGCCGCAGCAGGGGCTTTCTCGGTCACAAAGTCTGATTTGACATAGCCTTTTTGCCCCTGGTATGTAATCCGGGTCCAGCCGTCGCTTTCTTCCTCATACTCGACCTGTTCACCGGATTTCACTCTCGTGACCAGATGATACTTTGTCCCCGGACCGGAACGGATGTTCACCGTTTTTCCATCCGGACTGACTATATATCGAATCGTGCCTTCTGCAAGGGCAGAAACTGTGATAACCATCAGCAGACACAGCAGAAGCAGCATGCGCATGATTTTATTCAAACTGATCCCTCCTTCTGGGGTTCGTGCAGGCGCGCTGTGAAATATGACAATTTGCAATGAAATTATAACATGGATGTCACAGTCTTACAAGAAGTGCCTCATTATCCCAGCAAGACACATCCGTCGGATGTCCCGTTCGGCCATTACCATGTCCATACTGATCTAACGAAAATCAGGAAAGATACATTCCTGAGATTGAACGGTTTCTTTCTTTTTGCTATACTTTCTGCGTTTTCTTTCCCTGTATGCACGAAACCATAAGGAGGTCAGTGCCAATGAAACTCTGGGGCGGCCGATTCAGCAAAGCGACGGACGGGCTCGTGGACGATTTTCATTCGAGCATCAGTTTCGATCAGCGCTTATATGAACAGGATATTCAGGGCTCGATTGCCCATGCAACCATGCTCGGCGAGCAGAACATCATTCCCAAGGAAGATGCAGACAGGATTGTTGAGGGGCTGAAAGGAATTCTTCAGGATGCCCGTGACGGCAGGATTCAGTGGCATGTGGATGCAGAAGACATTCATATGAATGTCGAAGCGCTTCTGACCGAGCGCATCGGGGAAGCCGGCAAACGTCTGCACACCGGACGCAGCCGGAACGACCAGGTCGCACTGGATACGCACATGTATGCGAAGGTCGCCTGCCTGGACACGGTCCAGATGCTGGAGGACCTGATTGAAGTGCTTCTGGACACCGCCGAAAAGCATCTGCACACCATTATGCCCGGCTACACCCATCTTCAGAAAGCACAGCCCATCACCCTCGCACATCATCTGATGGCCTATGTGCAGATGTTCCTCAGGGACCGCGACCGATTCCGGCACGCGTATGCTGCGGCGGATGTCATGCCGCTGGGGTCCGGTGCATTGGCAGGAACAACCTACCCGCTCAACCGCGAACGTGTCGCTGAGCTGCTGGATTTTTCAGCCATCACCATGAACAGCCTTGACGGCGTGGCTGACCGGGACTACCTGCTCGACTATATGTCCTCCGCCTCCATCTGCATGATGCACCTGAGCCGGTTCTGTGAAGAAATGATTCTGTGGAACACCAACGAATTCCACTTCGTCGAAATGGATGACGCCTTCTCCACCGGCTCCTCCATCATGCCTCAGAAGAAGAACCCGGATGTTGCGGAGCTTATCCGCGGAAAAACCGGCCGTGTGTACGGTGACCTGCTGGCCCTGCTCACCACCATGAAAGGCCTCCCGCTTGCCTACAACAAGGATATGCAGGAAGACAAGGAAGCCTTCTTTGACGCAAGGGATACCGTCGTCAAATCCCTGACTGTATTTACTGCCATGCTGCGCACAGTCACCTTCCGGACGGAGGATATGGAGCGCGGCGCCTCCGGCGGCTTTACCAACGCCACCGATCTGGCGGACTATCTGGTCCGCCAGGGTGTTCCCTTCCGTGATGCCCACCGCGTGGTCGGCGAACTCGTCGCTCACTGCATTGCCGAAAAGAAAGCGCTTCTTGATCTGACACTGCCGGAACTCCAGCAGTTCCACCCCGCCTTTGAGAGCGATGTCTATCAGGCGATCTCCATGAAGGCCTGCGTGGAGCGGCGCTGCATTCCCGGCGCGCCTGCCCCTGAGATGGTCATGCAGAGCATTCAGGATGCACGCACCCGCCTTGCGAAATAACGCCACAGCATCGACACAACTGAAAGAGCACCGGACGCCCGGTGCTCTTTGTTTGTGTGTCAGTGGATATTCAGTGAACTTGCAACGCTCTTGCGGACAAGCGCTCTCTTCAGCCGCGCTTCCGCCAGACGCTGCTCCACACTGGTCATGTGCGCTTTGTCATCCAGCATCTTTCTGGCCTTCTGTTCAGCGGCTTCTGCGCGCTTCACATCAATCGCATCCGCCCACTCAAAGGTGGTGGGCACCAGTGAGACCTTTCCGTCAAGGACGGAGAGAATGCCGCCGATGCAGGCTGCTTCGCGCTTTTTGCCGTCAGCGACGACCAGCGCCTTGCCCATGCCCAGAGCGGTCACGCAGTTGATATGTCCCGCCATAATGCCCATATCACCGGAAATCGTGCGGACAATCAGTTCCTCCGCTTCACCATCGAACTGTGTGCCGTCCGGCGTGACGATACTCAGGTGGAAGCTTTTCATTTCGCTTCACTCTCCCGGAACTTGGCAACCACTTCATCAATGGTGCCGGCAAAGAGGAAGTAGGATTCAGGAATATCATCATGCTTGCCGTCGATGATCTCACGGAAGCCGCGGATGGTCTCCTTCAGCGGGACATACTTGCCCTGATAGCCGGTAAACTGTTCTGCGACAGCAAACGGCTGAGACAGGAACCTCTGCACCTTTCTGGCACGGTTGACCGTCAGCTTGTCTTCCTCGCTGAGTTCTTCCATACCCATGATGGCGATAATGTCCTGCAGTTCCTTATAGCGCTGCAGCATGCGCTGCACATCTCTGGCCGTCTCATAGTGCTCTCTTCCGACAATCTCAGGTGAGAGAATGCGGGAAGTGGAGCTGAGCGGATCCACAGCGGGATAGATGCCCAGGGATGCGATAGAGCGGTCGAGGGCCGTTGTCGCATCCAGGTGTGCAAAGGTCGTGGCCGGAGCCGGGTCCGTGTAGTCGTCAGCCGGCACGTACACGGCCTGAACCGACGTAATGGATCCGTTCTTGGTGGAGGTAATGCGCTCCTGCAGAGCGCCCATTTCAGTGGCCAGGGTCGGCTGATAACCGACGGCGCTGGGCATACGGCCGAGCAGAGCCGACACTTCAGAACCGGCCTGGGTGAAACGGAAGATGTTGTCGATAAACAGCAGCACGTCCTGATGCTTGACATCGCGGAAGTACTCTGCCATCGTCAGTCCGGACAGGCCCACGCGCATACGGGCTCCCGGCGGTTCATTCATCTGGCCGTAAACCATGGCGGTCTTGTTGATAACACCTGAACCGATCATTTCGTTGTACAGATCGTTGCCTTCACGCGTGCGCTCGCCGACGCCGGTAAAGACCGAGATGCCGCCGTGCGCCTTGGCCACGTTATTGATCAGTTCCATGATCAGAACGGTCTTGCCAACGCCTGCGCCGCCGAACAGACCGATCTTGCCGCCCTTGGCATAGGGGCAGATCAGGTCGACGACCTTAATGCCGGTTTCCAGAATCTCTGTGGATGTCTGCTGTTCTTCATAGGAAGGTGCAGGACGATGGATCGGCCATCTCTCCATGCCTTCCGGCAGATCCTTGCCTTCATCGATCGGATTGCCCAGCAGGTTGAACACGCGGCCAAGGCATGCCTCGCCCACCGGAACGCTGATCGGGCCGCCGGTATTGACCGCTTCAGCTCCGCGCTTGAGTCCGTCCGTGGAACTCATGGCCACACAGCGGACCACATTATCCCCGATATGCTGTTCCACCTCGGCCACAATCTTGTGGTCTCCCTGATCCACCTCGATCGCATCGAGCAGGTTGGGAAGGCTGTCTTCAGCAAAACGGATGTCCAGAACCGGACCCATAATCTGAATCACGGTTCCTGTATTCTTTGCCATTGGATTTCAACTCCTCTGTGGATCGTACATTCAGGACCCCATCAGGTACCCGCCACGATTTCCGTGATTTCCTGGGTAATCGCTGCCTGACGTGCCTGGTTGAACTTCAGGTTCAGATCAGCAATCATTTCCTCTGCGTTCTGCGTCGCAGTATCCATGGCAGACCGTCTGGCCGCCTGTTCAGATGCCCGGCTTTCACACAGTGCACCGTAGATGACGCCGCCAATGTATTCCGGAATGATGTTTTCAAAGACTTCGACGCTGTCGGGCTCATACAGGATCTCCTGTGCAGAAGCCGGCTTTTCGGAAGTCTCCCGTTCAATCGGCAGAAGCCGCATGGTTGTCGGTGTCTGGGAAAGTACAGAGACAAACGTGGAATAACCGAGACGGATCTCGTCAAACTCGCCCTTCCTGAATGCTTTGCACAGTGAGCGGGCCATGGAGAAACAGTCGCCGACGGAAACGTCTTCTGCCTCAGCGTATTTTTCATTCATCAGCGGGATCCCGCGTGCCCTGAAAAATTCAACGGCTTTTTTGCCGATCGGCAGAACCGTGCATTCACGTCCGTTCATCTCGCCGTAGCACATCTTCAGCACATTGCTGTTGTACCCGCCGGCCAGACCGCGGTCACCGGCGATGACAATGTAGGCCACGCGGTGCGCAGGCTGCTTTTCAGTAGCCAGATACGGAAGCGTCAGCTCCTTATTGATACTGGCGATATCCTGGATAACGCCGTAAATCATGTGGAAGTAGGGACGGGAGGATGTGATCTGGGCCTGTGCGTGGCGCAGCTTGGAGGCCGCCACCATTTCCATGGCTTTGGTGATCTGCTTGGTGGACTCCATGCTGCGTATCCTGCTTTTGATTTCTTTGGTGGAAACGCCAGCCATGTCTTCCCTCCTTACTTCGCAACGGTGAATTCAACCTTCAGCTCGCCGATGGCAGCCTTCAGTTCATCTTCCGTCTCTTTCTCAAGCCTGCCGGTTGTGCGGATCGCTTCGAGAACTTTCGGATGTGAATTATCCATATACTCGTACAGACGCTGCTCGAACGCACCGAGCTTTTCAACTTCGATGTCATTCACAAAACCGTTGACCACGGCATAGATGATGCAGACCTGATGGGCTACATCCACCGGCGCCTCATTCTTCTGCTTGAGCACCTGCACAATGCGGGAACCGAGTGCAAGACGGGCCTTGGTATCCGCATCCAGATCCGAGCCGAACTGTGCGAAGCTCTGCAGTTCCCTGTACTGGGAGTAAAGCAGCTTGAGCGAGCCGGCAACCTTCTTCATGGCCTTGATCTGTGCGTCGCCGCCGACACGGGAAACCGAGATGCCCGGGTTCACAGCCGGCATGATGCCCGAGTTGAACAGTTCCGTTTCCAGGAAGATCTGTCCGTCGGTGATGGAAATCACATTGGTCGGAATGTATGCGGAGACGTCGCCGGCCTGGGTCTCAATGATCGGGAGTGCAGTCAGGCTGCCGCCGCCCTTTTTGTCGGACAGGCGCGCTGCACGCTCGAGAAGACGGGAATGCAGGTAGAAGACATCGCCCGGATACGCTTCACGTCCCGGAGGACGGCGGATCAGGAGAGAGATGGCACGATAGGCCACGGCATGCTTGCTCAGATCATCATAGATCACCAGCACGTCTTTCCCCTGATGCATGAAGTATTCACCCATGGTGCAGCCGGAGTACGGCGCAATATACTGCATGGGCGCGAGCTCGGATGCAGTCGCGGACACAACAATGGTGTAATCCATGGCACCGCGCACCGAGAGGTTCTGCACCACCTGAGCCACCGTGGAGCGCTTCTGACCAATCGCCACATAAATGCAGATCACATTCTTGCCCTTCTGGTTGAGAATGGTATCGGTGGCAATCGTGGTCTTGCCCGTCTGGCGGTCGCCGATGATCAGCTCGCGCTGTCCGCGTCCGATCGGGATCATGGAGTCAATCGCCTTGATGCCCGTCTGCAGAGGGGTATCAACGTGCTGTCTCTCAATGATGCCGGGGGCATTGGATTCAATCGCGTGATATTCCTTGGCATCAATCGGGCCCTTGCCGTCAATGGGCTCACCGAGTGCATTCACCACGCGGCCGATGAGGCTCTCCCCGACCGGGACAGAAACCACACGGCCGGTCCGCTTGACCACGTCCCCTTCTTTGATCCCGGCATCGGTGCCCAGAATAATGACGGAGACCGTCTCTTCTTCCAGGTTCTGTGCCATGCCATAGGAGCCATTGGGGAACTCAATCAGCTCGCCGGATACACACTGGTCCAGCCCGGAGACACGTGCAATGCCGTCTCCGACCAGGATCACGATACCCGTTTCGCTTGTCTCAAGCCGGTTCTCGTAATTCTTGATCTGCTCACGAATGAGCTTCGTTATTTCTTCGGGTCGTAATTCCATATGTTCCCTGCTTTCTTTCTAGGCGCTATGCTGCTACAGTGTGGCATTGACAAGCATGCTGCGTACTGTATCAAGCCGATGACGGACGGTATCGTCGACCCGTGTTCCGTCATAATCCAGCCGCACACCGCCCAGAATGGCTGCATCTACAACCGGACTGAGCATCACGCGTTTTCCTGTCATGCTTTCCAGCTTGGCCTGGAGCCGCTGTTTCTGTTCCTCAGTCATGGGAACGGCCGTCACGGCTTTCACAGCCAGAATGCCATTGAAGTCATTGTACAGCTCGCGGTAGGTCCTGCAGCACTCGGAAAGTGAGCGTGCATAGCCTTTCTCCGCCAGCAGCTTCATGAAATTCAACACGTAGGGGTGCACTTTTCCCCTGAAGCAATTGTCAAGTATACCGCACTTCTCCTGTTTGGAGATGTTCGGGGCGCTGAGAATGCGAAGAAACTCAGAACTGCAGCCGGCCGTCTCATCGACCAGCTCCATTTCCTTCAGAATGCGTTCGCTCAGTCCTTCATCCCTGGCCAGGTCAAACAGCGCCTGTGCATATTCACTGCCAACGCGCGTCATCAGTTATCACCCAACTCGTCAATGAAATGATCCACCAGTGCGGACTGGTCCTTTTCCTTCAGTTCGCGGCCCACCACTTTTTCAGCAATCGCCACAGCCATGGAAGACAGTTCATTCTTGGCGTCATTGATCGCCTTCTTTTTCTCCATGGCAATATCATTGCTGGCCTTGTTCATGATGGCCGTAGCCTCTTCAGTTGCCTGACGGACAATTTCCTCTTCACGGTCCTGGCCGCGGCGCACAGCTTCCTGAACAAGACGGTCTGATGTTGCCTGAGCATCTGCCAGTTTCTGCTGATACTCAGCCTCCAGTTTTTCCGCTTCTTCCTTGGCCTTTCCGGCATCCGCGTACATGGTGTCAATTTCCTTCTGACGGTCCGTGATCATCTTGTGCACCGGATTGAACAGGTACTTCCGCGCGACAAAGAAGATGGCCAGAGTGTTCAAAAGCACAAACAGCGCCGTCCAGAAATCAACGCCGATAAAACCTTCAAACTGACCCACTTTGTTTCGCTCCTCTCGTCTTGAATGTGCGAGATTCGCTTAAATCACAAACAGGATCAGGAAAGCAATCAGAAGAGAATAAATACCGGTTGTCTCGGTAATGGCGCAGCCCATGATCATGTTGGAACGCAGGGTGCCGGCCATCTCCGGCTGACGTGCCATGCCTTCGAGGGCATGACTTACAGCATTACCTTCACCAAAAGCAGGTCCGATAGCACCAATACCCATGCACAGACCAGCACCAATCGCCTTACCAGCAGTTGCAATCGCCAGAGCCAGATCCATAATAAGTTCCTCCTAATAAATGATTGAGTATGCGTTTTGATGAGATTGAATATTACTGCGCTGCCTCTTCCTTCTCAGGGGCAGGGCAGGAATTTCCGATGTAAACCATGGAGAGCAGGGTAAAAACGTAAGCCTGCACAAACCCGGAAAACAGGTCGAAGTAGCAGGACAGGACAGCCGGAATGCCAAACGCCAGAACCGGAACACCCTCGAGGATCTTCAGGGCCTGGAGCAGTCCGAAGAATCCGATGATCGCACACGCGCCGCCGAGAATCAGGAAGCGCTTTTTGTGCCATTTCAGATGATTCATCACCAGGAGTACCGCGCCGACAGCGAGCAGCACCGCGCCGGCCGCAATGCCGTTGGATGCAATGAGGTTCAGCAGCATGGCCGAGGCACCGGAGAGTGCAATATACAGAATGCTCGTGATGACGCCGCCGCCAGCCACGTTGCCGAAATGACGGAATGCCATGGAGACAGGCTGCGCGATTTCACTGATGATGTTCATAGGCGTCATCGCGACAATAGGCTCCGTGAATCCCTTGAGCCATCCGACAAACCCGTTGTTCTTGATGCCGTTGTACCAGATGATCACAGACACGGACAGTGCCCAGACCATCACACACGACAGGTCAGCCGTGGAAGACCGGAGGAAGCCGGTCAGGCCGATAAAGCTTCCGCACAGACTGGAGAGGAAAATCGTACCGATGAAAGGTGCCCAGTGAAGATTATGTTCACCCATCGATTCTCCCACCATGTTGTAGAGCATCGAGACACCCTTTTCCACCAGCACCTGCACGCCGTCAGGCCGCTTTTTCAGGTTTCTGCCCAGACGAATCGATGCGATGATCAGAATGAGGGCCACAACGAAGGATGATACGGTGGTCTGTGTAATCGGTATGCCGCCGAAGATCGGAATGGTAAAATAGATAAATGCACCGGTTACATTTAATTCCATTCGTTACGCACCTCCTTTCTTCCTGAAAAATTCAGCCACTGTCAGAATCCAGCGCACCACTGCCAGCGGAATAATGCTGGCAAACGGGTTGCAGCGCCCGGACTTGACGAGCAGCAGCAGAATGCCAAAGATCAGAATCATGCGGATGATGTAGGAAGAACGAATCAGGTTCTTCCCGCCCTGCACATCCTCATTGACCGCGCGGTCTGCGGCCAGGTCCACATTCATGGCCATCAGGAAAAAATTCCCGACCGCCAGGCCAAGGCCGACCGCACCGCCCAGCCAGACCGTGCCGTCGAGGGCACCGGCCAAGGCAAACACACCGATCATGATCAGATAGACAATCAATTCGCCCAGAAACACGATCAGGGTTTCATGGAGCACTTCCCTGCGGGAATTCATTGACTCCCCTCCCGCTTATTCATGCTGGTTGAAGGATACTGGGGGGTTCGGGTCATCCTTGCGCTTCTCCATTTTGGAGAGCATCCGCAGTGTGGAGCGGAATCCGTCCACAGCCGAGATGAACCCGATCGCACAGAAGAGGACAATCACCCATTTCCCGAGCTGAAAATGCCCCTGAATCCAGACGCCGAGAAGCGTAAATCCCGCGAGCGGGGCTGCAACCGTCAGCCCCAGCTGCGTGATCCACACCAGCAGATGTACATCCTTCATGTGATTTTACTTGGTGCCGAAGAGGCGGTCGCCGGCATCACCCAGACCCGGGACGATATAGCCGTGCTCATTGAGATGCTCGTCGAGTGCAGCGATGTAAATGTCCACATCGGGATGATCCTTCTGCATGCGCTCCACGCCTTCAGGAGCAGCGATCAGGTTGATCAGACGAATGCGGGAGCAGCCGCGGTTCTTGATGAACTGAATGGCAGCACTGGCCGAGCCGCCGGTTGCCAGCATCGGGTCCACCACGAGAATGTCGCGCTCGGTGGAGTCCGCAGGCAGCTTGCAGTAATATTCCACAGGCTCGAGGGTCTCCGGATCACGATACAGGCCGATATGACCGACTTTAGCAGCCGGCACGAGATTCAGGACGCCGTCCACCATGCCAAGGCCAGCACGAAGAATCGGAACCACTGCCAGTTTGTGTCCTGCAAGTCTGCGGCACTTGGCCTTGCAGATCGGGGTTTCCACTTCAACTTCGCACGTTTCCAGGTCCCGTGTCACTTCATACACCATCAGCATTGCGATTTCTTCCAGCAGTTCGCGGAATTCCTTGACGCCCGTCCTTTTGTCACGCATGATAGAAAGTTTGTGCTGAATCAGGGGATGATCGAAAACGACGACCTTGCTCATAGAGAATTTCCTCCTTCATTTGTCTTGAGGGTCCGAATGCCCTTATCCAAGAGCATACCTGATCTATTATACGGTATTCTTCCCATGCGCGCAATGGCATTTTCCCCTGTTTGTGTCGTATGGACTGTATCTCCCCGTTTTTTCCATGTCCTGAGCTCTCTTCCTGCTCCGTCCTGCGTGACGGAAGGATTCCCCCTGTCCGCGTCGAATGATCAATCTGATTCTGATCCCGGAGGTTTTTTTATGCCTTCCAGTCGCTATATTATAGGGAACCTGCCCTTTTACAGTGTGCTCATTGTCAGCGGCATGGTCCTCGCCATTTTTCTTGCTGCCAGGGAGGAAAAGCGCCGCGGACTGCCCAAAGATACGGTGCTTGATCTGGCGCTGTTCCTGATTCCCATCTCAGTCCTCTGCGCGCGAGCCTATTATGTCATTTTTTCCTGGGATGCATTCCGTTCTCATCCGCTCTCCGTTTTTGCCGTCTGGGAAGGCGGTCTGGCCATCTATGGCGGCCTCATCGGCGGCCTTGTGACCGTACTGGTCTTTGCCCGCGTCCGCAGGATTTCCCCGCTGACCCTCTTTGACATGATTGTTCCGGGTGTGGCACTGGCCCAGGCACTCGGACGGTGGGGCAATTTCTTCAACATGGAAGCATACGGACTCCCGGTGGAGAATCCTGCGCTGCAGTTTTTCCCATTCGCTGTGCAGATCCCGGAAAACGGCGTTATCACCTGGCACATGGCCACATTTTTCTATGAATCGCTCTGGGATTTCTGTGTATTCCTCGTCCTTTTCCTGCTTCGGAAGCGTCCTGAGAAGCCCGGCATCCTCTTTCTTCTCTATTCCATCGCCTATGCGGCCGGCCGTCTCGTCATTGAAGAGCTGCGCATGGACAGCCTGATGGCGGGCAGTCTTCGGATCAGCCAGATGCTCGGCTTTGCCGTCTGCCTCGGTGTCCTCGTATGGCTCATAATCCTGAGCCGGCCTGTCCGCCCGCAGATCCTGTTCGCTCTCCTGCTTCTGCTCCAGCCGATTCTTTTCTTTGTTCTTCCCCGTCCCGGCACTGAGCATGCCGTTGCACCGTATTTTTTCCTTGCCCTGATGCTGCTCGTGCCCTGCCTTCTGCTCTCCTCACGCCACAAAAAACCGGTCCGACTGCTTTCCTTTGCCGTGTGCGCAGCCGCCTGGACAGCCTATGCGATTCTCGCAGGCAGAAGCAGTTTTCTGTTTAATCTGACGTATTCCGTTTCTGCCCTGCTCCTTGGCGCTTTGCTTTTCTATCCTCATTTTTCGACGGAGGTACCTCATGCCGACCACACCGCTTCGTAATCTGACCTACCGCGCTGCACTCCCGTTCCTGGCTCCTTCGGTCCGGGGAAAGCTCACGCATGCCGCTGACGGGCAGTCCATTGATCTGAAGGCATATACACAGTTTCTCTGCCGCTATCATGTGCACGGGGCTTCCCTGCGCCTGGTGAGCGGAGAGCAGAGTGCTTCTGTGTTCACCAGTGTCCGGGACGGCATGCACACAGCAGATGCATCCACGCTCTTTCGCGTGGCATCCCTGACCAAGATGGCGACCTCCCTGCTGACCCTGCACCTGGTCAGTGAAGATGCCTTTGCACTGGATGATCCGGTCTCGGATCTTCTTGGATCGGATGTACCTGCACTCCGGGGCATCACCCTCCGTCACCTGCTCTCCCATACCTCCGCACTCAGGGATATTCCACAGGTGGACCGTGTGCTCCTCGCCGGCGGTACGCTGGATGAAGTGCTGCAGTCCCCGGATGTCCGTGCGGGAGAACCCGGTACCTTTTCCTACTGCAATCTCGGTTTTGGCATCATCGGCTGTGTGCCTGAGAAAGCTACAGGGAAATCCATCCGCAGTCTTTTTCAGGACCAGCTCTTTTCTCCTCTGGACATGCGTGGAACACTGGATGCCTCCACGCTTCGAGATGATGCAATCATGCCGGTCACTCGGATTCTGCCCTATCATCCGGGCAGTGAGGTCCGGAAAACCGCGCTCGGAAAGCGCCCGCTGGATACTCCGGATCCTGAGCGGCATTTCGGGCATACAGCCGGCGCCATGTATACCGATGCAGTCTCGGTGGAAAAGCTGCTCTCCTGCATACGAACAGGCACAGCAGCTTCCGGCGCATATCTTCCCAATCACCTTGTGGAGGAAATGCACCGCGTACATGCCGTCTACGGGAGACGCAGTCCCACGCTCTCATATGGTCTCGGTCTCCTGTTTGTTCAGGATCCGCGTCTCTCCCCGCACCGTTTTCTCGGACACCAGGGCCTTGCGTACGGCTGTGTGGACGGTGCTTTCTGGGAAGAGCATACCGGCCGCACCATGGTCTTCCTCAACGGCGGGTGCAGTGAAGCCCGCGTCGGCATGCTGACATGCAGCAACAGGGACCTGATAGCATTTGCCTGCAGGGAGATGAACAGATGGCCATCGTAAATTCCATCAAGAAAGTGTGCAAGCATCTGGAAATCCTGATCGACGGCGAGCGCATCTGCATCACCAAAAGCACCTTCCGCGAGCGCCCGCTTCAGGAAGGCCAGGAAATCGATGTGGATGACTATAAGCAGTACGTTCTTCTCCATCAGTATAAGCCTGCGCTGACCCATGCCGCCGATCTGCTTGCGGCAAAGGGATATGCTGAAAAAGAGCTTGAACGCACCCTGGTGCGCGGCGGCTATCTTCCGGAAACCGCAGAAATGGTCGTCACCAAGCTGAAAACACTTGGCCTCATCAACGATCAGCTGTATGCCGAAAGCTATCTCGATTCCCGCTCCGGGGCCGGGTATGGCGTCAACCGCATGAAGCAGGACCTAAAGCGAAAAGGTGTTGATGAGGAAACCATCCGCAACGCCCTTGAGGAGATCGATCCGGAAGCGCTGAAGGAGTCTGCCCTCTCCCTCGCCCGCCGGTCCATGCAGAAAAGGCGTCCCGGCGAAACGCAGCAGAAAGGTGATCAGCGGATGATCAATATGCTCATCCGCCGCGGATTCACATATGAGGATGCACGGCACGCGGTCAGTCAGGTGCATGAGGAGCTGGGAGATACTGAAGACGAAGATTTTGACCAGCCTTCTGACGAAGAGCAGCTGGAGGCAGCTGCAGCGCTTGTCCGAAAGGCACTCGCCCGGCCGAGAGACGAGGATGCGCGGAAAACCTCCCAGCGCATTCTCAGCATGCTCGCCCGCCGCGGATATTCCTTTGACCTCGCCAAAGAGGCCCTGTCCATGGTGCTGAAAGAAATAGAAGAATAATCATCCGTAAAGCCCGGCTGGTCAGCCGGGTTTTTCATATGCATGGAAAAAGGCGCACACCAAACGGTGTGCGCCCCATCAGGCAGAATTACTTGGCCTTCTTTTCTTCGATTGCAGCCCAGGCAGCAGCCAGACGAGCGATCGGAACACGGAACGGTGAGCAGGACACGTAGTTCAGGCCAACCTTGTGGCAGAACGCGATGGAGCTCGGATCACCGCCATGCTCGCCACAGATGCCCAGCTTGATGTTGGGACGGGTTGCACGGCCCTTTTCAGCAGCCATCTTCACCAGCTGGCCAACGCCATCCTGGTCGAGACGTGCAAAGGGATCGCTCTCGAAGATCTTGTTGTCATAGTAGGAGCCCAGGAACTTGGCAGCGTCATCACGGCTGAAGCCGAAGGTCATCTGGGTCAGGTCGTTGGTGCCGAAGGAGAAGAATTCAGCGCTCTGAGCGATCTCATCAGCGGTCACAGCAGCACGCGGAATCTCGATCATGGTGCCAACATGGTATTCAAGGCAGCAGCCCTGCTCTTCGAAAACCTTCTTTGCAGTGTCGTCAACGACGGCCTTGACAAAGTCGAGTTCCTTCTTGGAGCCAACCAGCGGGATCATGATTTCAGGCACGATGTCATAGCCGCATTCTTTCTTGACATTGATAGCGGCCTGCAGAACTGCACGGGTCTGCATTTCAGCGATTTCGGGATAGGTGACAGCCAGACGGCAGCCACGATGACCCATCATGGGGTTCGCTTCATGCAGAGCAGTGATCTTCTGCTTGACTTCCTCAACGCTGCGGCCGAGGTTCTTCGCCAGCTCTTCGATTTCTTCGGTCATATCGAGGTGCGGGACGAATTCATGCAGCGGCGGATCCAGATAACGGACGGTCATGGGACGGCCTTCGAGCACCTTGTACATAGCCTCGAAGTCACCCTGCTGCATGGGCAGGATCTTGGCCAGAGCCTTTTCGCGCTGTTCCTTGGTGTCAGCGAGGATCATTTCACGGACAGCCGCAATACGGGAAGCTTCGAAGAACATGTGCTCGGTACGGCACAGGCCAATGCCTTCAGCGCCGAACTCAACAGCCTTCTTGGCGTCACGCGGGGTATCCGCATTGGTGCGCACGCGCAGACGGCGGGCAGCATCAGCCCAGCCCATCAGGCGGGCGAAGTCACCGGAAATGGTAGCGTCAACAGTCTTGACCAGACCATCGTACACTTTGCCGGTGGAGCCATCAACGGAGATCATATCACCTTCGTGATACACTTTGCCGGCGATGGTCACAGTGTTGTTTTCTTCATCGAACTTCAGATCGCCGCAGCCAACAACTGCTGCACGGCCCATGCCGCGGGCAACAACGGCTGCGTGGCTGGTCATGCCGCCGAAAGCGGTCAGGATCGCCTGGGAGAAGTCCATGCCTTCGATGTCTTCAGGAGTGGTTTCCTTGCGGACAAGGATAACCTTTTCCTTGTTCTTGCCATGCTCAGCTGCCTTTTCAGCAGTGAAGTAGATAGCACCGGCGCCAGCACCAGGAGATGCGGGAAGACCGGTAGCGATGGCGGTCGCTTCCTTCAGAGCAGCAGCATCGAAATTCGGGTGGAGCAGGGAGTCGAGCTGCTTGGGTTCAACCTTCAGAACAGCTTCTTCTTCCGTCAGAACACCTTCATCAACCAGGTCAACAGCGATCTTCAGAGCAGCAGCAGCGGTACGCTTGCCGTTACGGGTCTGCAGCATGAAGAGCTTGCCTTCTTCGATGGTGTATTCCATATCCTGCATGTCGCGATAGTGAGCTTCGAGCTTGTTGGCGATGTCAACAAACTGCTCATAGACATGAGGCATGGCCTGCTCGAGGGTAGCGATGGGCTGAGGAGTACGGATACCAGCCACGACGTCTTCGCCCTGAGCGTTGAGGAGATACTCGCCATAGAGCTTCTTCTCGCCAGTGGAAGGATTGCGGGTGAACGCAACGCCCGTGCCGCTGGTCTCGCCCATGTTGCCGAACACCATGCTCTGGACGTTGACAGCAGTGCCCCAGTCGCCAGGGATGTCGTTCATACGACGATAGTAGATTGCGCGGGGGTTATCCCAGCTGCGGAACACGGCCTTGACAGCTTCCATGAGCTGTACGCGGGGATCCTGCGGGAATTCCACGCCCTGATGCTTGAGGTAGATCGCCTTGAAGCGTTCCACGATCTGCTTGAGATCTTCAGCATCCAGGTCACGGTCGAACTTAACGCCCTTCTTCTCCTTGAACTCGTCGAGAACAGCCTCGAACTCGCTCTTCGGGATTTCCATAACGACGTCGGAGAACATCGCGATGAAACGGCGATAAGCATCGTATGCAAACTTTTCGTTGTTGGTCTTCTTGGCCAGGCCCTTCACGGACTTGTCGGTCAGACCGAGGTTCAGAATCGTGTCCATCATGCCAGGCATGGAAGCGCGGGCGCCGGAACGAACAGAAACCAGGAAGGGGTTCTCGTCGTCGCCAAACTTCTTGCCGGCGACCTCTTCGGTGATGGCAAGCGCATCGTAAATCTGCTTGACGATGTCATCATTGATGGTCTTTCCATCGTTGTAGTACTGCGTGCAGGCTTCCGTGGTCACGGTGAAGCCCTGGGGCACCGGCATGCCAAGATTGGTCATTTCAGCCAGGTTGGCGCCCTTGCCGCCGAGCAGCTCACGCATGTTCGCGTTGCCCTCTTTGAAGAGGTACACATACTTCTTCGCCATGGGAATCATCCTCCTTGATTCGATAACAGGATTGCTCCTGTCTGCTGAGACTTGCCTGGCAAAGACGTCAGGTGCCCCATCAATCCATTGAATTATACATGTTTGAAGCAGCTTTTGCAAGATGTCATCCTGATTGTAAATACTTACACTTCAATCCGGAAAGAAATCTTTCACGGAAAGTGAGTGTTTTCTGATTTTTGTTCCCGTCCGTGGTCCGTATTTCAGTCATCCGATATGATATGTCTGCGGATATTCGCATTCACGCGGGTGAATATTTCTGTGCACAGGGCCTTCTCCTCCCCGTTCATGCCTTCAAAGCAGATCTTTTCATAATCTGCCTCCATCTGTCTGAATTCTTCCTCCATTTTCTCCGAGGACAGGATAAACCGCTCTCCCAGCTTTCCTTCTTCTCTGCCTTTCCTGCAGATCATGCCGGAGGCCAGAAGGCGTGCAGCCGACAAATTCGCAGCAATCTGCCCGATGCCGGACACGCTGCACACCTCGCTCATGCTGCTGGGCTTTCCCAGTTTCCACAGGGCATACATCAGTTTGACTTCACCGATATCCAGAGCATGTTTCACTGCAATGGTATTCATATACCGGCCCATCAGCCGCATGCCCAGATAATTGCCGAGCACCAGTGGACTGCCCGTCTCTGCACTGAAGCGGATCTCCGCATCCTGTTCCTTCCCGAGTTTTCTTGTGCCCGGGGCAAACGGAATGGAGAGGGCGTCTGTGCTGAAGGACAGCAGATATCCGTAAATAACAGGGAGACGTTCCTGATAGCTGCGCGTGTCAAAGACGCTCTTATAGAACTCATTATAATACCCGATCACGCTCTTTTTCATTTTGACCGCGCTGTTCAGGTTCATATTCTGCTCCACAAGAGAGCCTTTGGTGCGGACATAATAGTACACAGGCGCCTTGAGGACAGAGATGGTCTCTGCATGAATCAGATACTCGAGATTAAAAATCATGTCCTCGCTGTAACTGATATGTTCATCCATCCGGACCTCATACCGGTCGATGATCTCCTTCCGGTAGATCTTGTTCCAGAGCACACCGTAATAGAGGTCCGCGGGTGTCCGCATCATCTGGTCAGCATACTGCCGCCTGTCCATCACACCGGGTTTGTCAATGGAGCCCTTCTGGGAGACATTTTCATCCACCACACGATAGAAGTCGCCGATTGCAAGGTCCGCCCCGCTGCTTTCCATTTCTCTGACAAGAAGCTTGGTGGATTCCATGGGCAGCCAGTCATCCACATCCACAAACCGAATGTATTCTCCTGTTGCCTCTTCGAGACCCCGGTTTCTCGCGGAGGAAACGCCGCCGTTTTCCTTGTAGACAGCCCGGACTCTCGGGTCTTTTTCCGCGTATGCTTCTGCAATCGCCTGGGATCCGTCACGGCTACCGTCATTGACCAGAATCACCTCGAAGTCGTCGGCATCCTGCTTCAGCAGACTGTCCACACACCGCTTCAGCACGTTTTCGCCGTTATAGACCGGCACGATAATACTGACTTTTCCCATTTCGGTCTTCTCCCCCACCTGTGTTCTTATCCAAGCAGAAGGGGCAGAAAGACACCACGGTCTTTCTGCCCCTTGGACTGCATAATTCGAGTCGGATTCAGTTGCCCGCCCGCATCAGACCCCTTCGGTCTTCTTTTCCACCGGCTTGGCTGCCGCCGGAGCGACAGGTGCTGCAGGCTTCGCAGCGGGCTTCGGTGCTTCGACTGCTGCCTGCGGATCGCGGGGACGATTTCTCGTCTTGATCACAATGCACTTCTCGCCCTTCTTGTTCATCGGGCACTTTTCAGCGCACTGACCGCAGCCTGTGCAGGCATCGGTGACAAAATGCTTCTGCTTGGGTTCACCGGAAATGGCATTGAACTGGCAGGTGCGCTTGCACATGCCGCAGCCAATGCAGATGTTCCGGTTGATGACCGCGACCTGGCGCTCATCAAACAATGCCTGCATGGCTTCCGTCGGGCAGGCTTCAGCGCACATCATGCACTCTCTGCACTTGGAATAATCAATCTTCGGCAGTCCGTTGACCATTTCAATGGCCTCGAACTTACAGGCCTTGACGCATCTCTGGCATCCGATACACCCGGTCTGGCAGTTGGCCGAGACAGCCTTGCCGATGCCCGGGTTATGGCAGGCAACGTCCACCTTCTGTGCGGCAGGACGCAGTTCCAGAACATGCTTCGGGCAGGCAGCAACACACTTGCCGCAGCTCTGGCACTTTTCTTCATCCACCACAGCAATATGGCGGCTCTCATCCATGTGAATGGCACCAAACGGGCAGACCTTTTCGCAGGTTCCAAGACCCATGCAGGCAAACTTGCAGGTCTTGTAGCCGTCGGACAGCGTGGATGCAGCAACGCAGTCACGGATGCCGTTGTATTCGAATCTTGCCTTGCAGTTGTCCGTGCCGCCCTGGCAGACCACGCGGGCAACCTTCTTTACGCTTTCACCGACCTCAACACCCATGATCGCAGCAATTTTCTTGGCCACTTCGGATCCGCCGACAGGGCAGGCACCGACAGGTGCTTTCCCACCAGCAATGGCATCTGCACAGCCGTCGCAGCCGGGGTATCCGCAGCCGCCGCAGTTGGCACCGGGCAGCGCTTCACGGACTGCATCCCGGGTGGGGTTTGATTCAACAGCAAAGACTTTGGCGGTCCAGGTCAGGAGAATGCCAAACAGCACGCCCATGACGCCAAGGACCACAACAGCCCACAGGATATTCATCCTTCATTTCCTCCCTTTCAGCGTCAGATCAGGCCGCCGAAGCCCATGAAGGAGATGGCCATGAGACCGGCCGTAATCAGAGCTCCGGGGGAGCCCTTCATCCACTTGGGCATATTCGACAGTTCAAGGCGTTCACGGATGCAGGCAAGCAGCAGAAGCGCGAGGGTAAAACCAAGCGCTGAGCAGCAGCCGCTGAACGTGGCCTCAAGGAGATTCCAGCCGTCGGTGATGTTGTTGATCGCCACAGCCAGAACGACGCAGTTCGTTGTAATCAGGGGCAGATAGACGCCCAGTGCCTGGTAGAGAGAGAAAGACAGCTTTTTGAGCGCATTCTCAACGACCTGCACGAGAACGGCAATAACCAGAATGAAAGCAATGGTCTGCATGTACCCGAGATTAAACGGCGTGAGAAGATAATACTGGATGAGCCAGGTGATAAAGGATGCAAGGGTAATGACGAAGGTTACCGCCATGCCCATGCCCAGTGCTGTGTCAAACTTCTTGGAAACACCCAGGAACGGGCAGATACCGAAGAACTGGCACATGACGTAGTTGTTCACCAGGATGTATCCGATCAGCATGGAAAGATAGACGTTCATGCAGCAGCCTCCTTCCTGGTGTTCCTATTCTGAATCGCTGTACGAATGAAGTTGACGATGATCATCATCAGGCCCAGGGTGACAAATCCACCGGGAACCTGGTTCATGACCGCCATCGGCTGATAGGCTTCAGGCATCATCTGCAGGCCGAAGATCGTGCCGGAGCCAAACAGCTCACGGATGCAGGAGAGCAGTGTGATGGAGCAGGTAAAGCCCAGACCCATGCCCAGACCGTCGGCAATGGAAAGAACCGGAGGATTCTTTGCCGCAAAGGATTCAGCGCGGGCAAAGATAATGCAGTTCACGGTGATGAGCGGAATATAGGTGCCCAGGCTCGCGCGCAGATCCGGAAGGAAAGCCTGCATCATCAGGTCGATGAGCGTCACAAAGCTCGCGATGATGACGATGTAGGAAGGAATACGGACCTTTTCCGGAATGATGTTGCGCAGAAGCGAGATAAACAGGTTGGAGAACACCAGAACGAAGGTCGTCGCAAGACCCATGCCGACACCGTTCATGGCCTGCGTGGTAATGCCCAGGGTCGGGCACATGCCCAGCATCAGGACGAAGGTAGGGTTCTCAACGATCAGACCGTTGAGAAACACGCTGAGAAAATTCGGCTTCTTATGCATGCTTCTTCACCTCCCCGAAGATTTTCGGAACCGTGAAGCGGTCAATCAGAGGCGTCATGACGTTCATGAAAAGGATCGCGAAGGAGCAGCCTTCGGGATAGTTGGCGAAGGCGCGGATCACAAAGAGCAGCACGCCGCAGCCCACACCCATGATGATGCGTCCCAGATTGCTCACCGGGCTTGTGACATAGTCGGTGGCCATGAAGAAGGCACCGAGCATCAGTGCACCGGAGAGAATCTCACTGGTAGCCATCTGAAGTCCGTCTTTGAGCAGATAGAGAACGAACACCGTTCCGATAAAGCAGACCGGAATCTTCCAGTCGATGATCCCGCGGACAATGAGGTACACACCGCCCAGAATGATGGCGATCTTGCAGGTCTCGCCCAGAACACCGGGCACGTTGCCGATGAGCAGCTGCCAGAGGCTGACTGCTTCGCCGTTGGCCAGCTGGGCAAGAGGCGTTGCTGAAGAGGTGGCATCCACCATGTACTTTGTTGCCGGATACGTGCCCATAATGGTTCCCCAGGACACGAACAGCACAGCACGGGCGGTCAGGGCCGGGTTCATGAAGTTGCTTCCCAGTCCGCCAAAGATGCCTTTGACCAGAATCATGGCGATGGCTGCACCGACAATCGGAATCCAGACAGGTGCATTGGCGGGCAGGTTGTAAGCCAGCAGAAGGCCGGTTACCACTGCACTCCAGTCACCTACTGCAATCTTCTGATTGGTCAGTTTCTGGTAGAGGTATTCAAAGAGCAAACACGCGATCACAGAGGTCGCGATGAGTTTTGCCGCACCCACACCAAACAGGACAATGCCGGCAATGCCCGCAGGCGCCAGCGCCAGACAGACTTCCTGCATGATGCGTTTTGTTGTAACGCCGTCCCGGATGTGCGGCGAGGACGTGATGATCAGTTTCTTTTGCATGCCTCAGCCCTCCTTCTCCGCATTTGCTTTGGCTTCCTTAGTGGCCTTTTCTTTCGCCATTTCTTCCTGCCTCTGCTTTTCCAGGTCAGCTGCTGCCTTGCGGCGTGTCTGGATGACGCGCTTGCCCTGACGGAAGGACTGGGTCAGCATCCGCTTGGCGGGGCAGACGAAGGTGCAGGCACCGCATTCAATGCAGTTCATGACGCCGAGCTTCTCAGCATCCTCATAGCGGTTATTGCGGATATAGAGGTCCATGAGATAGGGGGACAGTTTCATCGGGCAGCCTCTCTGGCATCTGCCGCAGCGGATGCAGGGGCTCTCTTCAGGTTCTGCCGCTTCCCGGCCGAGGGCAAGGATACCGGAGGAACCCTTGGTGACCGGGATCTCCAGATCATTGATGGCCATGCCCATCATGGGACCGCCGTTGAGGATCTTGATCACACCGGCCTGGAGGCCGCCGCAGGTATCCAGCAGGAGTGAGATCGGTGTGCCGATGCGCACCCTGTAGTTCCCGGGATTGTTCACAAGACCGCCGACTGTTGTCACACGCTCGACAAGCGGCTTGCCCTTGCGGATCGCCTCATCAATGGCGAAGACCGTGCCGACATTCAGAACAACCACGCCCGCGTCAATCGGAAGCCCGCCGTTGGGCACCTGACGGCGCGTGATCGCGTAGATCAGCTGTTTCTCACCGCCCTGCGGGTAGGAGACCGGAAGTCCCTTGACGGTAATGCCGCCCATGCCTTCCGCTGCCTTCTGCAGTGCGGCAATGGCGTCCGGTTTGTTGTTTTCAATGCCGATCACCGCATCCTTGACGCCCAGGGCCGACATGACGATGTGCACACCGTCAATGATCGCACCGGATTCCTCAAGCATCAGACGATGGTCCGCGGTCAGGTACGGTTCGCATTCTGCACCGTTGATGATCAGCTTTTCAATCGTCTTGCCCGGACCGGGTGTCACTTTGACCTGCGTGGGGAACGTTGCACCGCCCATGCCGACAATGCCTGCTGCGCGGATGGCATCCTGAAGTTCCTTGGCGCTGAGCGTTTCCGGATGATCGCAGGGTGTCAGTTCGACCCATTCATCCTTGTAATCGTTCTCAATGACAACCGCCTGGACCGTTACGCCGCTGGCAAGCAGACAGGGGCGGATCTCGTCCACTGTACCGGAAACAGATGCGTGCACCGGAGCAGAAACAAAGCCGCCGGCTTCACCGATCACCTGTCCAACAAGAACATGATCGCCTTTTTTTACCACCGCTTTGGCCGGCGCACCGATGTGCTGAGAAAGCGGAATGACAACACGGGCCGGTGCGGGCACATCAATGATGGCATTACCGCCGTTGACAGCCTTTCCGTTCTTTCCTTCTCTGGGATGCACACCGCCAGGAAACAGATGAGTTCCAAACACGGATCAGGGTCCCCCTTCCATATAGACAGCCGCATGTTTGGCGGCTTTTCTAACACTTTCTATGCAAAGATCATGGAGTGCTTGGTCATTATACCATAGTTTTTCCACATGAACCAGACCAACCTTGGTTTTTCTTGGTTCCTTTTCTTACACCTGCGAATTTTGAGACAGGCTGACGAAAAACGCGCAGTTTTCTTTATGGAAATCGCTGTAAAACCGGGATATTTGACATGAAACTGTCAATTGGCACTCTGCGGTGCAATGCCGTCCCGCACCGCGCGGAAGTTTGCAGCAGAGGACAGCATGTGCGCTGCATGCGCCTGGGCACTGGTATCGGTTCCGTCTGTGCCGGAGATCATTCTCCCGACCTCGTGAATCCGTTCTTCATCCGTGAGAAGATGCACGCTGGTATTTGTGCGCCCGTTCTCTTCATGCTTTTCCACCAGAAACTCATGGTCTGCCATCGCCGCAATCTGCGGAAGATGCGTGACGCAGATGACCTGGCGCGATCTTGCAATCAGCGACATCTTTTCGGCCACCACCTGTGCCATGCGCCCGGAAATGCCGGTGTCAATCTCATCAAACACCATGCATCCCACGCCTCCGCGTTCTGCTTCGAGTGACTTGAGCGCCAGCATGATGCGGGAGAGTTCGCCGCCGCTGGCAATTTTCGACAATCCCTTGAGCGGTTCGCCGGGATTGGCAGAGAGCATAAACTCCACTGCATCCTCCCCCAGCGGCTGCGGCAGCTGCTGACGTGCAGGCGGCGGTGCAAAGGAAACACTGAACACCGTTTTTTCCATGCCCAGATCAGCGAGCTGCACCATCATATTCTTTTCAAACGCTTCCGCCAGCGCATGGCGCGATGCACTCAACTCCCGCGCTTTCTGCCTGTAGGCCGCCAGCAGTTTTCTGTGCTGCTGGGTAACCGCCTCCAGCTGCTCGTCAAGCGAGGAAAGCGCATCATATTCTTCCTGCATCTGGCCGGCCTTCTCCAGAATGGCCTCGATTGTTTCTCCGTAGGTCTTTTTCAGGTGACGGATCAGGTCCAGTTTCTGGTCGACCTGCTGGGCACGCCGGGGATCAAACTCATTGGTCTCCAGCATCGACGCAATCTCATACCCCGCCTCTTCCAGCTCATAGTACGCACTGGAGATCCGCTCCGAGAGCGATGCATACTTCGGATCGAGCTCTGCAATCCCGCCGAGGGCGTCCATGGCCCCCTTGAGCTGTGTCAGTGCGCTGGCCTCTTCGCCGGCAGAAAGACAGCCGTGGGCAGTGCGCACGGCATGAATGATCTTTCCGTTGTGTCGGAGCTTCTGCTGTTCGCGCTCCAGTTCCGCATCCTCCCCGGGTTTGAGACGGGCCTTGCGGATTTCGTCGAGTGATTTTTTCAGCGTTTCCATGCGGAACTGCTTCCGCTCATTTTCTCTGGCCAGCCTGGCATACTGCCGGTGAATGTCCAGAAACTCCTGACAGGCCTTCTGCGTTTCTTCCATCAGGCATGCATGCTGCTCATCCCCGCTCTCATCAAGGAACCCCAGATGATACCTGGGATCCATAAGAAAACGGCCTTCATGCTGTCCATGCACATCCATGAGCAGCGAGGCTGTCTCACGAAGCACGGCAAGCGGGGTCAGAACGCCGCACACGCGGCACACATTCCTTCCGCTCGATGTGATTTCCCGGTAGAGCGTAACCTGGCCATCCTCGACGGTAATCTCCTGTCCGGCAAGATAGTCCATGACTTCCACATCGCCGGACACGTCAAAGACGGCCTCCACGCTGGCCTTCCCTTTCCCGGTTCGGATCAGATCCCTGTCGCCCCGGCCGCCGAGGACCAGATTGACGGCATCCACCACAATGGATTTGCCCGCTCCGGTTTCACCCGTCATCACATGCAGACCCTTGGAAAAATTCAGCGTCAGGTCTTCAATCAGAGCAATATTGCTGATATGCAAAGAAAGAATCATGTGTCTTCCTCCCTGCGCTTACTTCAGCAGTTCCTGGATGCGCTCACGCATGCTCTCCGCTTCCTGGGCTGAATGAGTGGCCATAAAAATGGTGTTGTCCCCGGCCAGGGTCCCGACGATTTCTCTCCAGCTGCTGGAGTCCAGCGCCTCCGCGACCATGTTTGCCGAACCCGAAAGGGTTTTGATCACGACCAGATTCTGAGCTGTCTCCACAGAAACCACGGATTCTGTCATCATACGGGAGAACCGGCCTGTGCCGCCCGGTGCCGTTCTGCGTGGGAGCGAATAACAGTAGACCCCATCGGGCGTCATGATCTTGACCAGACGCATTTCCCGTATGTCTCTGGATACTGTGCCCTGCGTTACCTGCAGGCCGATCCGCTGAAGAGCAGCCACCATTTCACTCTGTGTCTGAATGGTTTCCTCCGCAATCAGTTTTCTGATTGCATCCTGGCGCTCCTTCTTCCCGGCAACATTCAGTTCCATACTTACATGCTCCATTCTGTGAGTTTTCGGTTAACAATATCAAAATACCCTGTCTGTCCCATCCGGATGAGCGATAGTTTCATGTCTGAGAAGGCAATGTCCACCGTGCGTCCCGCACGGACGGTATCGATGGTTTTTCCGTCGAGCTGCAGCATGCCCTCCATTTCAGGGTCATCCATCATCTCGAAGGTCACGGTGCTCGTCTCCGGTACCACAATCGGACGCGTCTGCAGGCAGTGTGCACAGACAGGCACAATCTCAAGGCAGGCCGTGCCCGGCATCACAATCGGTCCGCCGGCACTGAGTGCATACCCCGTCGAGCCCGTCGGTGTCGCCGCCAGAATACCGTCACACCGGTAAACACCCACCTTTTCACCGTTTACGCTGACGCGCACGCTCATCAGTCTCTGCCTTCCTCCGCGGAGAATGCCCACATCATTCAGCGCCAGGAGACTGTCATCCCCGTTGATATGAATCAGACGCCGCCTGTCACATGGCGCTTTCCCCGAGAACATGGCTTCCAGTGCATCCTCCAGACTGTCCGACTCGGCAGCAGCCAGAAACCCTTTGTTGCCAAGATTTATGCCCAGGACCGGAACCTCCCGGCCCGCCGCATAGGGCACTGAGCGGAGAATGGTGCCGTCGCCGCCGAGCGCCACAATGGCATCGACGCTCACGCCGCGCCGAAGCAGGCCGGTATCCGGCAGGCATTCGTGAAGGAAACCTTCACAGAACACATCGATCTCCCTCTCGCGCATCCACCGGTGGACGTTCTTCGCAGCCGATGCAGACTCTTCTCTTCCGGCCGGTGCAATGATGCCGCAGCGTTTCATTCTGGCTTCACCTCACATTCTCCAGGTCGTGTCCGGAGCAAATCCCGCCCCGCTCATGTCGTCTTATTCCTTCTTCAGATTTTCATGGGCCCTTCGGACAAGCTCATGAATAGAACTCTCCGTGCAGACTTCCGCCTCTCCGTTTACCGGGCGGATTTCCGCGAGGAATTCCATATTGCCTTTGGGCCCCGTAATGGGCGAATAATCCAGTGCTTTGACCTGCCATCCGAAGGTCGGTGCAAAGGCCACCAGATTTCTCAGTACTTCCTCATGGACGGCGCTGTCACGCACCACGCCGTTCTTTCCCACCTTGCCGCGTCCTGCCTCAAACTGCGGTTTCACCAGGGTGTAGAATACGCCGTTTTCTCCCATAATCTCCGCCGCCACCGGAAGGATCAGGCGAATGGAGATAAAGGAAACGTCCATGACCGTCACGGTCGGGTGAAGGGGCACCATATCAGGCGTCAGGTTACGTGCATTCGTGCGCTCCATGAGCGTCACACGCGGATCCTGCCTGAGATTCCAGTCGAACTGTCCGTAACCGACATCAATCGCATACACATGGCTCGCACCGTTCTTCAGGCAGACATCGGTAAACCCGCCGGTCGCACATCCGATATCCATGCAGACACGGCCGGTCAGGTCCGCATGAAACGACGCAATCGCCTTTTCCAGTTTCAGGCCGCCGCGGCTGGCATACGGCTGGGCTTTGCCGCGCACAATCAGCTCGTCCTCCGGCGTGACCAGCTCGGACGCTTTCTCGATCCGTTTTTCTCCCCGGTAGACGAGTCCGGCCATAATCGCCGCCTGCGCTTTTTCCCGGCTTTCACACAGCCCGCGCTCGGTCAACGCAACATCTGCCCGCTTTTTATCCGTCATTCTCATTCACTCCATGCAACGTGCCCAGAAATACGCCGATGCGCTGGGCCATCTGCTCGGGCAGAAGCCCCAGATACTTGAGCAGCTTGCCTCTTGACCCGTGCTGCACATACATGTCCGGTATGCCGAAGGACAGTGTGGAAACCGTGATTTCCTCCTGCGCATACCAGGTCTCAATCAGACTGCCGAACCCGCCCAGAAGCACATGCTCCTCCATGGTCACAACCGGGCGGTCCGAGATTTCCCGCAGAAGATCCGCATCAAGCGGTTTGATGGTCGAACAGTTAACCACGCGTGCAGAGATGCCGTCCGCTTTGAGGAGATCCGCAGTGTCAAGGGCTTCCCGCACCATGGAGCCGACCGCGAGCAGGGTTACATCGCTGCCTTCTGTCAGTGTTTCCCATTTACCCAGCGTAAAGGACGTACACGGATATGCGTCCAGCGAAATGCTGTCGCGTCCGTATGCAATCGCGAGGGGCTGCTCAAAGGTCTCTGAGAATCGGATCATGAGCCGAAGTTCATTCAGGTCCCGCGGCGCAATCACGGTCATGCCCGGCACGGGCAGCAGTTCCGCAAGGAAGAAAACACCGTGATGCGTCTCCCCGTCATGCGCGCTGAGCCCGGCGCGGTCCAGCAGAAACGTCACCGGCCAGTTCTGCATGCATACATCATGAATCATCTGGTCATAGGCTCTCTGGAAGAAGCTTGCATACACCGCAAAATACGGCTTCATTCCGCCCGCAGCAAGCCCTGCTGCCATGGTCGTCGCATGCTCCTCGGCAATGCCCACATCCAGGACACGTTCCGGGAAGCGGGCCTTGAGAATCGAAAGCCCTGTGCCTCCCACCATGGCGGCCGATATGGCCACAATTCTCGGGTTCCGCTCGGAGATCACGGTCAGTTCCTCGGCCATCACCTGGCCGAACGACGGAAGATCCGAGGATTTCTTGGAATCCCCGGTTTCCACATAGAACGGCGCCACGCCGTGAAAATGCTCCGGCTGTTCCTCGGCTTTGTCATACCCGTGACCCTTGGTGGTCAGTACATGGATCAGAACCGGTCCGTCGTATTCCTTTGCGCGCTTCAGCGTCTTTTCGAGCGCAGGAATATCATACCCGTCAATGGGTCCAAAATAATGAAGTCCAAGGGTTTCAAAAAAGTCCTCGCCGATCAGGGCATGCTTGAGCATCATCTTGACACTATGCACCACAGCATACAGCCCATGCCCGATCACCGGCAGCTTTTCCAGTCCGCTCCGCACCGATTTCTTGGCGCTCGACCAGCCCCTGGAGATACGGATATCCGTCAGATGTCTGGACAGTGCACCGACATTCGGCGCAATGGACATCTCATTGTCATTGAGAATGATGATCATGTGATTGCCGGAGGATCCTGCGTCATTCATGGCTTCATAGCACATGCCGCCAGTCAGCGCGCCGTCTCCGACCAGTGCGATCACCTGATAGTCCTCGTGGAGATAATCACGGGCCCTGGCCATGCCCAGCGCTGCGGAAATCGCCGTGGATGCATGCCCTGTCTCAAACGCATCGTACGGACTTTCCGCCTTTTTCGGGAAGCCCGAAATCCCGCCGAACGTCCTGAGCGTATGAAACCGGCGCACCCTTCCGGTCAGCATTTTATGTACATAGCTCTGATGGCCGACATCAAAAACGATCCGATCCCTGGGCATATCAAAGACACGGTGTATCGCAAGCGTGAGCTCCACGATCCCGAGATTGGAGGCCAGGTGGCCTCCGCGGTCCGCGACCGTGTTGATCAGGCTTTCCCGTATTTCATGGGCCAGGCGTTTCAGTTCCTCGTACGAAAGGTTTTTGATGTCTTCCGGAGACTGTATCTGGTCTAGATGCATTGCAATTCCTCACATATGGAAATGGTCCTGGATAAAGTGTTCCAGCACAGGGAGATCATAGTCCATCTCCTGCCAGGCCGCGTGCATCATGGACACACGCACCCGGAGAAGGATGACCACGCCTGCCAGATAGACAATCCATAGTGCCAGTTCTGTGACAAATCCCAGAATCGGAACACCGCTGAGTATCCGGGTTGCCAGAAGGAAGATCAGTGTCCAGAGAACAAAGACGGAGAACAGCGCAGCGGACCGGATGGCATAATGTCCGAGCTTCGTCGGCTTTTGACCGCGCACTTCCTCCACGGCGAAAAATACGCCCAGAAGCGGGCAGAACGCAGCGAGAAGACAGGTCAGCCGCTCTTCCTTCCGCTCTGCCCTTCTTTCCGTCCGTCTCACAGCTTCACACCTTTGCTTCCCTTGCTCCCCTTGCTGCCCAGGGAAACACTTTCAAGAATGTTGGATGTGTACGCATAGTTCCGCTCATTCCGGTCTTCCCAGGCCAGTTTCGCATAGCGGACCATGCGGTCAATGAGCTCGGAATACTTCACGCCGCCTGCCTCCCAGAGGTAGAACGCAAGAGAGCCGGGAATGGTATTGATTTCCGTAATGTATGTTTTTCCGCTCTGCTTGTCGAACATATAGTCGATACGTACAACGCCTTTGCAGTCCATGAGACGGAAAATGCGGCAGGAAAGATCCTGCAGTTCCTTCGTCAGGTCGTCTCCGATCGGGGCAGGCAGTACACGGGAGAGACTGGCCATGCCCTTGCTTCCGCCGTGCTGCAGATACTTTTCCTGGAAATCAAGCATATGATGCGCACTGACCACAGGCATTTCGATGGGGGAAGCTGAGACATCCTCATCATAGCCGAGCACGGAGCAGTTCAGTTCCATCGGCTCATCCAGTCCCTTTTCCACCAGCACCCGGCGGTCATACTCATAGGCAAGCTCCAGCGCCTCCTGCAGTTCCTCACGGTTATCCGCCCGGCTCACGCCGATGGAGGACCCAAGATTGGCCGGCTTGACAAACACGGGATACCCGAGCTGCTTTTCCACATCATCGAGCACATCTTCCCGTGCGTCCTTCCAGTGCGTTCTCGTATACCAGGTACCCGGAAGCACAGGCAGACCGGCGCCGCGGAAAAACTGCTTCATCATGATCTTGTCCATGCCGATTGCCGACCCGGCAACACCGGTGGACGAGTACGGAATATTGCACAGTTCCAGAAGTCCCTGCAGCGTACCGTCCTCCCCGTTCAGACCGTGCATGACAATCAGACAGACCTCCATGCGCGCGGCGACCACCTGCTCCTGATGGGTAAACAGGCCCTTCTTGCCGTGCGTGGCCAGAAGCGCACCGGAACCGGCGGTAGTATCGAGAATCACCCGTTCAATCCCCGACTGATCCGGCTGAAAATGCTGGAATGTCCGGATGTCCCTGAGCTTGCTCCCTGTATACCAGATTCCGGTTTCCGAGATATACACAGGAATCACATCATACACATCGGTATTGACATGGTTCATCAGCTGAATGGCACTGATAATACTGACTTCCCGCTCACAGCTTCTGGATCCGAAGATCACGCCGAGCTGAATCTTCGCCATAGGTTTTCCTCACTTTCAGTCTTCCGAATAATTGTCGGGCAGGTCATTCTCAAAGAGAACGGTATCCCCGCTCTGCTCAATCCGACCCAGTACTTCCGCTGCCTCCTGGAGCGAGCGGACGGTATGGATCTGCTCTTCCGGGAAGCCTTTGCTGATCAGGCCTTCCCGGATCGGGGATGTATGTTTCGGCCCGACCAGCACGCAGATGTCTGCAGAGGAGGCCATTTCTTCGCCGAAATTCCGGTTGTACACAGTTTCCTGGTCTCCCAGTTCCACCATGCCGGGCGTGATAATGATCCGCCGGCCGGGGAAATTCCGAAGCACTTCGAGTGCTGCGGAGGCACCGTGCGGGTTGGAGTTGAATGCATCGTCAATGATGGTGACTCCGCCGGGCTTGGGAATAAGCTGCAGGCGGTGTTCCACCGGCTGCAGGCGCGCAATGCCCCGGGCGATCTGACGCAGGGGCATGCCCAGCTTCAGGCAGATGGCTGAGGCCAGAAGGATATTCTGAATGTTGTGGCGGCCGAGAAGCCGCGTCTCACAGGAGATATGGTCTCCCTTTGTACACAGCTGGAACCGGCTGCCGAACGTCCCGGTTTCCATGTTTTCGGCCCAAACGTCCGCACCGATCTCGGGCTCCAGCGATACCAGCCATTTTTCCTTTTCCGTGCGGTCATACAGGGAACGTTCGATCCCGTGATCCTCCACAAAGAAACAGCAGCCGCCGGCCGGCAGAGCTTCCATGAGTTCATACTTGGTATCCCGGATCCGTTCGATCGTCTTAAAGGTATCCAGGTGCTGCGGTCCGATGCTGGTGATTGCACCGTATGCAGGGTGTACCAGACGGCAGAGTTCACGGATATCCCCCACGTGGCGTGCGCCCATTTCCGCGACAAACACCTGATGTGACGGAAGCAGCGAGGAACGGATGACCTTGGTCAGACCCATGGGCGTATTAAAGCTCGAGGGCGTGATCAGGGTCTGGAACTTTTCCTGAAGAATTGTGCCCAGGATAAACTTCACACTGGTCTTGCCGTAGCTCCCTGTAATGCCGATCTTGATCAGGTCGGGCCGGCTGTCCAGCATGTGCTTTGCATCCTGGAAGTACATTTCCGAGATACCCTTTTCAATGGGCCAGGCGCACAGGGCGGCAAGCGCAAACCAGAAAGGCAGCAGTGCCGGGAGCGGGACAAGAAGGAAGACCTTCGCATCCGCCCCGGAAAACAGGCCGAACAGGCGCAGGAAAAGAATACCCAGCAGAAGAAAAACAACAGCTTCCGTTCCGATCAGACGTTTGACCCGCGCGGTCACTACGAGTCTTTTTTTCTCCCTCTGCATTTTCAGACGGCAGTAAACCGTCCAGCCGGCTCCCACCGTAAGCAGTGTGCAGAGAATCACCGGCACCCAGTTCAGTCCCCAGGCGCTGAGGATTATGGCGCACAGCAGGGCGGCAGCGGACAGACAGCAGCCCGGAAGAAAACATTTCTTCAGGTTTCTGCGCACAGTATGTGCATACCCCGGAAACTGATAGCTTTCAAGCTGAAAGAGATGAATCAGCCCGCGCGTAGCCAGAACGGAGGCTGCGCTGGAGGCAATCAACAGAGGCCACCAAAGAAAGGACATCCTTTCACTCCTCTACAAAAAAGTGATGAGTAATCGTATTGAACCTGGCGCTTTGTTCCAGATAGGCAAAATGCGTACCGCCTTCAAAGACAACCAGCCCGGCATCCGGAATCCGCTCTTCCATTTTTCTTCCCATCCAGAGCGGCGTCTCCGTGTCCTGATCGCCCCAGATGAGGAGCGTAGGCGCCGTAATATCGGGAAGTGCATCACTCAGGTCGAGTGAAATCACCTTCACGAATGTTTTGCGCATCTCCTCATCGAGCGCGTTATAGTCTCTTGAACCGTATTTTTCCCTGGCCTTTTTCTCAAGCTGGTCGGGCAGGCTGCCAAAGATCTTCATCCGGCGCATGCGTCCAATCCAGACCTTGGCCTTCTGAAACTCTTCCTGACGTTTCCGCCCCTCTTCAGTCTGCGGTTTGCGAATGCCTGCAGCACCGGTGAGCACCATCTTTTCAAACACGCTGCGATCTCTTGATGCCAGGAAAATGGCCACACGGGCACCGAAGGAATGCGCAATCACGTCACACGGAAGAAAGTCTTCCTTTTCAAGCAGTTCCCGCACACACTCGGCATACTCCGGTACACCCCAGGGTTCCGGCGGTCTGCCGCTTTTCCCAAAGCCCGGAAAATCGAGGGAAAGGACCTCCATGTCCCTGCTGAGAAACTGCGCCACAGGACGCATGAGCTCCGTGGAACATCCCCATCCGTGCAGCAGGACAACACGCTTTTTTCCGCTACCCGTGCGCTCATAATAGACGTCCGCACCACAACTGGCTGATACCATTCCGGTGTCCACTCCTTATATTTTCCAGATATAGCGAACCTTTTCGCTTGACAGTTCCCACTCTTTCTGAAGGCTGACCGGCACGTGCACGGTTCGCTCCTCCAGGCAGCCGATGGCCTCGCATGTACGCCTGCTGGCTTCATTGTCCGGATCGGTCGTGATCACACAGCTTTCCTTGCCCGCCTGCACAAAGAGATCATGCACCAGCCGGCACGCCCGCGCCGCATAGTGATGCCCGCGCCAGGGGGGATCGATATGATACCCGATATGCCCGAAATAGTAGATCCCGGTACCTTCTCCCAGGCGCACGCTGATCTGTCCGATCTCCCGGTGCTTCCCGTGCAGCGTGATCCTGTAATCATGCATTTCACCAAACCGCATCGACTTGAGCGGAGGATAGCCCTGAAAGGGCCTGAGGTCAATGACCCCGTCGGTCAGAACACCCCGTCGTCCAAATGTCATCCACATATCAAATCGCCTGTACCACCGATTTTGAAAGCATTGCTTCATAGTCTTCCAGCCGAACCATCTGCGTCCCGGTCGTCATGCAGCTCGCGGCCGCAGCAGCGGTCCCGCAGCGGAGCATATCCTCCAGGCTCATATGATGCACATACGCATACACCAGACCTGCGACCATGGCATCACCTGCGCCCACCGTGGACTGCACCTTCACATCGATGGCCGGGGAATAAACAGTCTGGTCCGCCGTCACCATCATCGCACCCTGTCCGCCCATGGACACCACGACATGCCCGACTCCCTGCTCAATCCAGCGGTAGGCGGCATCCTGCACTTCCTGCCTCGACCTCAGCGGACGGTCAAACACGGCTTCCATTTCCTCCAGGTTCGGCTTGACAAACAGAGGTTTGGCCTTGATGCCTTCCAGAAGTGCCTTTCCGGATGCATCGAGAAAGACCGGAGCCGGAGACAGCATCTGAATCATGTTGTAATACATTGCTTCCGATGCATGCGGAGGGAGTGAGCCGCTGAGCACGTGCATCGCGCAGCAGCTCTTCAGGGTTTCTTCCTTTTGCGCAAGGTCCTCGAGTGCCTTCGAAGAGAGCGGCACACCGGATTCATTGAGTTCAGTGACGCGCGATGAGTCCTGGGAAAAAATCTTCGTATTGGTTCTCAGTGTGCCGGGTGTGGCAATTGCTTCCATTGTCACGCCGCTTCCGGACAGCAGGGCCAGGAACTCGTCCCTTCCCTTCTCCGGGAGTGCACAGACACAGCAGACTTCCTCGCCAAGTGTTCTGAGAACACGGGCCACATTCACGCCTTTTCCGCCCGGGTCCACCCGGCTGCGCAGGATCCGGTTCGTTCCGCCGATACGGAACGCAGAGACTTCAACCGTTTTATCAAATGAAGGGTTTAAACAGAAGGCAGAAATCACGTCCTACACCTCCTCACAGAACTTCCTATTTCATCGGATTATAGCATGCAGGGCGTCCCCTTGCAAGGCAAGGGGCGCCCTGCGAACCTACAGCCGCTTAGAACCCAAACAGATTCCGGGCATTCTGCGTGGTCTGTTCAGCGAGCTCTTCAAGGGGTATTCCACGCAGTTCAGCAATCTTTACAGCAATATACCGGACATTTCCCGGCTCATTTCTTCTGCCCCGAACCGGTTCCGGCGCCATATAAGGGCTGTCCGTCTCAATGAGCAGACGCTCAATGGGCACATTGCGAGCCGCCTCCTGCAGTCTCGGCGCTTTCCTGAAGGTAACAGGACCGGCAAAGGAGATATAAAACCCCAGTTTCAGGTATTCCCTGGCAATCTCCCAGCTGCCCGAGAAGCAGTGCATGATGCCGCCTGACAGAATGCTCTGATGCTCCTTCAGGAGGTTAATCATGTCCATGTGTGCGTCGCGGATATGGAAACTGACCGGGAGCCCCAGTTCATGCGCCAGCTCCATCTGTTCAATGCAGGCGCGCTTCTGGATCTCCGCGGAGGGATTGGTATCCCAGTGCAGATCCATCCCGATCTCCCCGATCGCTCGGACCTCCGGAGATGATGCGAGGTTTCGGAGTGCCTCGAGCACCTCGGGCGTCAGGGTGTCCGCATGTTCCGGGTGAACGCCTACAGCGCAGCAGACCCCTTCGGTTTCCCGGGCAAACTGCAGCGCGGTTTGGGAACTGGCCAGGTCGTACCCAATCACGGCGCACCGCGTCACGCCCTTCTCCGCCATCCTTTTGAGCACCGCATCCCGGTCCTGATCAAAGTCCGTATCGCTCAGATGGCAATGTGTATCAAACAGTTCCACCATGGATTGCTTCCTTTCCTTCCAATAATACTGTCAGCACTGTCTCAAATGAAAAAACAGCACCGGCCTCAAAGCACCTGTTCCTCATGCGAACAGAGATCATTCTGCCTTTTCTTTACCGTCTGTGCTGTAATTGATTCTTTCTGCAGGGGAATATGCAGTCCCAGTCCTATGAAAATAAAAAAACCGACCTTCCGTCAGTTCTTTTAAAGAGATGCCCCAGAGTGCCGGTGCCACCGTTTTTTCACCCGCTGCTAAGAACGGGCTGGTGCTCCGCTGCTGCTTGTTTGCCGTCCCCTAGCGTCATGGACGGGGGCATGACAGCATCAACTTGGACAAGAGCTCCATTTTGTGAAGTGTGGGGAAAACCGGAAAGCTGCCGCACACTCCAGGAAACATCCGTTGGCTACATTATATGCACGGTGTGCTTTCCTGTCAAGATAAAAAACATGTCCAGGGCGTAGCTACAAAAATGTGGTATTAGATAGAGAAATGTGGTACAATTAGTCAACACGGTATGGAGGTGTTGACAATGACAAATAACAATTTCGAACAAGCAGTAGCAGATGCAAAAGCTCA
>Ga0129307_1000868_pt1 | contig 40178 bp, 41 predicted proteins | sample P1105metagenome_FD_94437 | JGI IMG/M metagenome (GOLD analysis project Ga0129307, IMG submission 94437) | Capybara group fecal microbial communities from Wisconsin, USA - P1105 metagenome | ecosystem: Host-associated > Mammals > Digestive system > Large intestine > Fecal | place: USA: Wisconsin...
AGGAACTAAATGTCCCGGTTCAAGTGGAAAAATCTTTTTCATACCAACCTTTTCGTAATCTTCTTTAGTTGGATTAATTAATTTACACATATCAAAAACTCCCTTCAAGAGAAGATGTGGGCCGTAAATCTCCTCGAAAAAACTATAACAAAATGAATTTTCAAGGTCAAATAAGTGATTTTGAAAAAGTGCTTAAAAAATATAACAAAATATTAAAATCTGCCTAGGCAGAAATTAAAAAAGTGTATAGAAAAACTTTACAGATTTTAAAAAACATATAAATCGCAAAAAAATTAAAAAAATAAAAAAATACAAGAAATAAATCTTGTACTAAAAAGGCATTTTAAAATTACCATTTTTAAACTGTTTCATCATAACCTTCATCTGATCAAATTGTTTTAAAAGCCTATTAACTTCCTCAACACTACGTGCGCTTCCCTTCGCAATACGTTGCTTACGAGTAGCCTTTAAAATCTCTGGATGACGTCTCTCATAAGGAGTCATAGATAAAATTATTGCTTCAATATGAGCCATATCTTTAGGATCAATCTTAACATTCTTTAACTCCTTAGGAACACCAGGAATCAACTTAATTAAATTCTCAAGAGGACCTAACTTCTTAATTTGCTTCATTTGACTTAAAAAATCCTCCAAATCAAACTTACCACTCTGCATCTTTTTAGCAGTTTTCATTGCCTCATCTTGATCAATTGCTTCCTCAGCCTTCTCAAGCATAGTCATAATATCTCCCATACCTAAAATACGAGTCGCAATTCTATCAGGATAAAAAGGCTCAATTCCATCCATCTTCTCACTAACACCAACAAACTTAATAGGAATATTAGTTAAATGACGAATAGAAAGTGCTGCTCCACCTCTAGTATCTCCATCTAACTTAGTTAATATCGCACCAGTTAAAGGTAAAGAACTATTAAATCCTTCAATAACATTAATTGCGTCCTGTCCAGTCATACTATCAACAACTAATAATATTTCATTAGGCTTAACAGAATCATTAATATTATTTAACTCATCCATTAAAGCTTCATCAATATGAAGTCTACCAGCAGTATCAAGTAAAACATAATCAAAACCATTTTCCTTCGCATATGCTAAAGCATTATTCGCAATAACAACAGGATCACCCTTACCCTCATCATAAACAGGAATATTTAATTCACGACCAATTTGCTTTAACTGATCAATTGCAGCAGGTCTATAAACATCACACGCAACAAGTAATGGTTTCTTACCATGCTTCTTACGTAACATTAAACCAAGTTTTCCAATCATAGTAGTTTTACCCGCACCCTGTAAACCAACAAGCATTAAAATACTAGGCTTACCAGATGTATATAAAGGAGCAGCCTCACCACCAAGAAGTTCAACCAATTCATCCTTAACAATCTTAACAAACATTTCACCAGGCTTTAAACTCTTCGCAACCTCTTCACCCAATGCCTTTTCCTTAACATTATTAATAAATTCCTTAACAACTTTATAATTAACATCAGCCTCTAATAAAGCAAGTCTTATCTCACGAGTAACCTCACTAATATTATCCTCAGTTATCTTACCATAACCTTTAATCTTATTTATCGCACTCTGTAATCTATCTCCTAAACTCTCAAACATGTTATCAATCCTTTCGACAATACCAATTATATCAAAAAAACAAGTAAATATCTATAATTTACTTGCATTTTTTTATATCAAAAATGCCGCATATAAAGGAACACTCTTAATCTTAGTATTAGAATCATAACCAAAATCTTTTGTACTTATCCTAATCGCATATTTAGGATTAAATTTGTCATTATAAATTTTAAGACTCTTTGACTGAGTATTATCACCAGCTTTAACCTCAACAGGAATAATACCATCATCATTATAAATCAAGAAATCAATTTCAGCTTTACCATTACTTTGCCAGTAATACAAAGAATAACCTTTATAAATCAATTGATTAGCAACATAATTTTCAACAATAGAACCTTTATATAAAGATAAATTATCATTTAAAATATCAGAATACTTAATCTCCAACAAACTATTTAAAATTCCAATATCACTTAAATATAATTTAAAACAATCATTATTAATAAACCCTTTTAAAGGAATTTCAGGAATACTTACAAAAAAAGATTTATTAACAATATTGCTTGCTTCTAACCAATCAAGAGCAGTTTCATAATCACGAGACTTACCTCCACCCTCAACTTTAGAATATTGAAACTTATTAGATAAATTTGAAAGTTGAAAAGGAATGGAATTATAAACTCTTTCAATTTTCAATGCTTCACTTGAATTAGTAACATACTTATCCATATCCTTAAAATATGAACTCACAATGTTCTTTATAATACCTTGATCATAGTTAATAACATCACAATTATTAGAAACCATACTTTGTACACTTTCAGGCATACCACCACTAATTAAATATAATCTATATAAATTAAGAGCGTTCTCATGTAAAGCACCCATAGATTTATTTCTAGAAAAACAGTTCTTTATCTCATTCAATAACATTTTTTTATCTAGAGCAATCAAAAACTCCTCAAAATTCATAGGATACATATCAATCATCTTAACCTTACCTACTGGAAAAGAAAACTTACCCCTTTTTAATTTTACACCTAATAAAGAACCAGCACATATAATTCTTACATTATTATGTTGTTCACAAAAATATTTCAATTCAGATATTAATTTCTCAGATTCTTGAATTTCATCAATAAATAAAATAGAATCTTCTCTTTCAATATCAAAATCTAACATAACCTTAAGTCTCATAAACTTATCATCAGAATTAATATTTTCATTATATAAATCAATTACATCATTTCTCTCAAATAAATTTACATAAATAAAATTTTTAAACTCTCGAGAGCAAAAATCTTTAATTATATAAGTTTTACCAACTTGCCTAGCACCTAAAACCATTAAAGGCTTAAGAACATCACTATTTTTCCAACATAAAAGTTCGTCATAAATCTTTCTTTCCAAAGTAATCACCCATATTAATATTATCATGTTTCCAAAAAAAATACAATATTTTGTACCTTTTTATAACGACTTTTCAGTAAAAAATACACCTTTTTATAACGACTTTTTAATAAAACTAACACCTTTTTATAACAACTATATCGAAAAAACAAGTAAATATCTATAAATTTACTTGTTTTATTATAATTATTGATGTATAGCCCAAGTATTTGCAACATCACAGTTTCCACTTGATGGAGCTGGATTTGGCATTTCCATCTTAATAATTGATGGAACCTTAAATGCAGTACCAAACGCTACACAAGTACCAGATTGTAAACTCTTTTGTTTTTCAACAATTTCAGCACTAATATTAGGTAACATCTTTCTAATATATTCCAAATCTCTTGGGTGGTTCATTTTAAATATCATAAAGTTAGATATCTGAGAAATAACTGTTTCAGATAACTCAACAGGTCTTTGAGAAATCAAGTTAAGTAAAATACCATACTTACGACCCTCTTTAGCAATTCTTTCAAAGATATTATATCCAAGTAAGAAAACATCACTATCGTTTTGAACAACACGGTGAGCTTCCTCCAAATAAATATGGAAAGGAATACTTGCCCTATTTTGTAATCCCTTACAGAAATTAAATAACATCTTACAATAAACCTTATTTATAACCTTAGTAAACCAGTCTTCAACATCTTCAAAGTTAAAGTTAATAATTTGAGCTTTTCTATTACCAACAGTAACAAGACTAGCAATATAATTATCACGAGTAATATATTGTGGATAATCAAAGAATCTAGCATAATCACTAATAGCGATAGAATGCAACCTTACCTTCAAAGTAATAGCCTCATCATGAGTAGTATCATTTCTTAAGAAACCTTCAGAAATTAAAGTAAACTCTAATGCTTTCTCCAAATCTTTTAAAGTATAAAATCCAGGAGCACCAGGTTCATACTCGTCTAATTCTTCCTTAATAAAACTTGTAATATACTCAGTCATCAAATTACTTTCTGGGAAATTACCATGAGTATCAATTGCAAAACAATCTCTAAACTTTCTAACATAACCAAGACCTTGTACAGGGGCCTCCAAATTAAATGAAGAAGTACTACAAGAAGCAATTATCGCAAAAACATCATTTCTCTTACTACTTGCAGTTTGATTAGTATAAAGAATAGTCATAATAGCCTTCGCAATCAAGTGATTCTTATAAGCAGTAGCTAACTCATCATCACGAGAAAAAATACTAACAACCTTTAACATTCTTTCAATAATAGGAATTTGAGAATGGCTAGTAGCAGAAAGCAATAAAGCCATATCATCAACATCCAATAACCATAAAGGAATACATAACTTCTCACCATCAGTATCCGCTTTATTAGTAGTATAATACTTAAAATTATAATTAGGATTTATTTGATTAATATTCTTAAACGCATTATGATACTCACCATAAGCATCAAATATAAAGAAATTAGATCTATAAGGTGGAACCTTAGACTTAGTAAAAATATTTTGTAATAGCCTTGCAACACCACAAGACTTACCACTACCAGTATTACCAAATATAGCCATGTGTCCTGCACACAAACCATTAACATCAACCCTAATTGGGTAATTATTATAAAGTGGACTAGTACCTAAAATAAAACTAGAAGGACTATCCTCACCCATAATCAAAGGAATCTCCTCAGAAGAAATAACCCTTATAGAAGCATTCATTGTAGGCTTCTTTAAAACACCTCCAACAAACTTTCCATTTATAATTTCACCTAAAAATCTAATCTTAATTAATTTAGCGTCAATATCCTCAATTTCCCCCATAACCTTATGGTCATTATCCTCAAATACAACATGCATATTCATTAAATCAGTTGCAAGTTTTGATCCTTCTTGAATCTCAACATGAGCCATATTATCACTAATATAAACAATTTTTCCAAACATAACTATCCCTCAATTATTCTTTCTATCTCACTTAATAGTTTATCATCATTTAAACTTTTTATCAAGTCCATAATCTTATTATTTTTAGAAATAATAGCCAACTTAACTTCATAATTCTCTAATATCTCAATAATCTTCTTTAATTGCTTATGAATCGCATTACGACTAACATCATAATTAATAGCCATCTCAGATAAACTTAAATTATTCTGATAATAATCAATAAAATATTCCCTTTGCTTATCCGTTAATAACTCACCATAGCAATCAAACAAATCATTATAATAAACTACCTCTTCCATTATAAAGTAACCCCAAAATAACCTAAAATTCCAACTAAAAGACTAATAACACCAAAAATAATATAAATAATAGTAAAACCTTTTCTTTTAAATAATTTGATATTATTATAAGCCATAATAAGTAAAGTAACTCCAACTAAAACCTCAATTGGAACAGTAAAACTATGTTCAAATAAAGCAAGAATCGTAATAAACAATACACCAATAACACATACTGCTTGAACAAGCAAACTAATGTGATAATAAGAATCAGCCTCTTCTAAAGTGATTTCCTCAACATTCATTGGTTTATTAATACTTTTTTCACCAGTCTTAGAGTTCTTTTTTGTAGTACCCTTTTTAACAGTTTTATTAACTGTTTTTTTCACTTCAGATTTAGTCTTTGAACCACTAGATTTTTTAACACCAGTTTTAACACTTTTCTTTTCTTCTTTTTTTACAGTTTTCTTACCTTCATCTTTAACATTACTCATTATCATCCATCTCCTTAAATAATCCATAAATATATTTTTCAATATCAAATACTCTTAAATCTTCCTTTTGTTCACCTAAACCCACATACTTAACAGGAATACCAACAGATTCCTTAATAGCTAAAACAATACCACCCTTAGCAGTACCATCAAGCTTAGTCAAAACTATACCTGTAATATTAGTAATTTCCTTAAAACTTTTAGCCTGACTAATACCATTTTGACCAGTAGTCGCATCAATAACAAGAAGAGTCTCATGAGGAGCACCTGGAATAATCTTACCAATAACACGATTAATCTTCTCTAACTCCTTCATTAAATTATCCTTATTCTGTAATCTACCAGCAGTATCAACCAAAACCACATCGTAATTTTCATCACGAGCTTTATTAATACCATCATAAATAACACTAGAAGGATCCGCAGACTCACTAGAAACAACAGGAGAGCCGCACCTTTTTCCCCATTCATTAATCTGTTCAACTGCGCCAGCCCTAAAAGTATCCCCAGCTGCCATTAAAACACGCTTACCTTCATTAACTAACTTATAAGCAAGCTTACCAATAGTAGTAGTCTTGCCAACACCATTAACTCCAACAAACAAAATAACTGTTGGTCCATCACTAGAATAATTAATCTTATTAACAATAACATCATTATTAACGTAAATAATAAACATCTCATCAACAATAATCTCTAACAAATCCTTAGAATCAACAATATTTTCTTTCTTAACTCTTTTTTTCAATCTATCAACAAAAGACATAACAGTATTAACACCTATATCAGCCATAATAAGTATTTCCTCTAACTCATCAAAATATTCTGGACTTACCTTCTTATACTTACTATTTAATAAATTTAGCTTAGAAACAAACTCATGACGAGTCTTCTCTAATCCCTTCTCATAAGACTCTACTTCCACAGAATCCTTTTTACTAAAAACATTTTTAAACTTGTCGAATAATCCCATCTGCATCACCTACTATATAAATTTTACACTAAAAAAATAAAAAAATAAAGACAAAACAAAAAATTAGGACAAATAATCCTAATTACAAAAACTTAACATCTCTTTATAGCTATATAATGAATCCTTATAACTATCCGGTTGACTAAATTTACCACAAGAAACAATGTATTCCACATTTGAATCATTATCAATATTGAAAATATTCTTAACATTACAAATAAGCAAATTAGAAATATCATCAGTAATATTAAAACTTATATCATAAAATTCATCATTATCATAAAGAAAAACAGAAGAAAATAAAACAGAAGTATAAGATAAACTATTATAATTAGTTGCCTCAATCAATAACTCCAATTCACCATCAGAATCAAAATCATACTTAAAAAATCTCTTTAAAAAAATATCACCATAATCAACAATTCCTCTAGAACTTAAATAAGAAGCAATATAAGAATCGATAGTTCCGTCATCATAAGACATTTCACTAGAAATCAAAGAAATGCGACCTTTACTACCTCCAAAAAAAGAACCATCAATTTCCTTGTCAAAACTCCAAGAATCATCATAACTTATATCAAAATTACCTACAAAATCATTATCAGAAAAAACATCAATATTAGAAATTTTCTTACCACTCAAATCAATATCACAAGACCATTCCTTATTAAAAGTAAAAATTGAACTATCATTAACTATATATAAAGTATGTTTTCTTGTAAAAATAAATATAAATATCAAAATAATAAATACTATAATAAACAAAAACTTATACTTACTAATAAAATCTTTCATAAATAACCCCTATCCTTTAAAACAAACTGCACGTGTTACATTACTAACATCATACGCAGAAAATAATTTTCTATTTTTACTGTCAGCAGGATCAACAATATAAACCTCATCACCAACAACATAATCAACCGCAACCCAATGACCTTCACCAGGTTTTACAGTAATAGTTAACATACATCCTTCATCAAGTAAAGACTTAATTTTTTGAGCCTTAGCTTTTTTACCAACACCAAGACCATTTACTCCGCTTCCAGTATCACTTACCAATTTCCAATTAGGAGCTATACTCTCCCATCCACTCCAATACATCCATCCAGAACTAGAATAATTAACATTACGAGCAATTGTTGCAGGACTAAAATCACTAACAGTTAAAGGAGTTCCAGACTTTTCCATCAAAATAGCCATAGAAGTAGTTAAACAACCAATACTACAAATAGTTTTACCAGACGATCCTAAAGTTACACTCCCCCATCTAGAATCACATTGAGTCCAACTTGACCAATCACCACTAGAACTAGAACCAGTTTTCGTCCTACTCCCAGTTCCTCTAGATGCAGTATTAGGAATAGAAACTTCTTCCAAAGGTTCAATCAAATTGCAATCCTCATCATACTTATCTTGATCAGTTAATAAACCAGTACATAACCTATGAGTAACCTCAACCTTTTCACACTTATCAGGATTAATAAAACAACTTAGACACTCACCAACACCACTACTATTTGGAATAAGATTCAAAACAAAATTAACAATAGACATCACAAAAAATATAATAACAGCCGCAATAATATTTGTAACAAGCTTACTATTAGCCTTCTTCATCTCATCAGAAACATTAGAAGAAATAACAACCTTAAAATAAGAAATCATTCCAGTAATAACTAACAAAATAGGAACAAAAATCTTAACAATCAAAAAAGCAGTAGAAATAATATTTACAAATAAACTTGGAAAATTTTTTCCACCACATACCATATAAGAAGAAGCAAAAACACTAGTTGGAAAAAAAAGCAAAGAAATAAAAATATATTTAAAATTTATCTTTTTCATTAAGCACCTCAAAAAACAGATTACCACAAATAAAAATTTTTTTCAACACTATTTAGCCATAACACTCTTGTTATGAAGTGGCAAAAATATAAAACCACGACTCCTCATATCATCAATAATTCTTTGTAAATTATTAAAAGTAGAATAATTATAATCATGCATTAATAAGACTACAATATTCTTGTCCCTCGTAGTATCAACGTACCAACTCCAAGTATCCTTCTCAGCCAATTTCTTACTAGAACCATCTCCAGTTTCACTAGTCCAATCAACATAATTATATCCCATATCATGAAGTCTACTAACTATTTCATCTTTATACTTACCAGCTGTAGGACTACCACCAGGAAATCTAACAATGCTTGTTCTATAACCAGTAATATCATATAAATAATCCTCTAACTTCTTTACCTGAGAAATAAAAGAATCCGCACTATCATATAATCCACCACCGATATTATGATAATACGTATGATTTGCTAAAGTATGACCTTCATTAACAATACGCTTATACCTATCTTCTACTCCATCCTTACCCAAAACAAAGAAAGTAGCCCTAATATCATTAGCTTTAAGCAAATCCAAAACCTGATAAGTCAAATCATAAGGACCATCATCAAAAGTAAGATAAGCAATTTTAACACTACTCTCGCCACTATTAATTTTATCCTCCAAAAGAGCTATATTACTATAATATTCTTGATACTTATCACTAATACTCTTATCAATATTCTGGTAAACACTAATCTCATTATCAATAGAAGTAATATCATAACCATCCCCTACATGAGAAGATAAATCATCAATATTCTTCTTAAGTTTATTGTTATCAATAAAAAGTAAAAAAACAAAAAAGAGAACAATAATAATTAAAACACTTAAAACACAAACAACTAATCTAAATATTGTTTTATTTCTTGATTCCATTTTTCTACCTCCTCATACTTCAAAACTTTATCCTTTTTAGACTCCTTTAATTCATCCAATTCATGAACCTTAGAAGCATAAACTTCCTTATCAATTTCATTTTGTCTAACAATATCATTAATCTCATTATACTTTTTCAAAAGACTATTATTTTCCTTCTTAAAATCAACAAGTAAATAAACAGAAAGCCCTAAAATAATAACCAAAATAAATACTATAAAATATCTAATCTTCATCCTTACATCTCCTATAAAAATATAAAATAATATATAAACAAACTCCTACTCCCGATAAAACCTTACCCAAAAACAAACCAGGAGGATTAAAACTAATACTTATATCATAATTTCCACTATTCAAATAAAAACCTATAAAACTACTATCTACTAATTCATAATCTATTTTATCACCATTAACTAAAACAGAAAAACCCCTATCATATGGAACAGTCAAAACAAACCAACCATCACTTTTAACATCAATACTGCCCCTAATTTCATCACTGTCCATAGAACTAATATTAAATATATCATAACGATTAAAACTATAATCCATAACATAAGTTCTAATATCACTTAAATTATAAACACCAGGTGTAACTTTAACTTCAAAACTATTACCACTTAAAACATAATGAAAATCAAAATTATCATTATGATATAACCAACCCTTATGAGTCAAAATATTCTCATCACCATTAATAGACATAGATATATCATTATCCTGTTCAACTTGACCATTCAAACTAACAAACAACAACTTATTACTTAAATCATCATTAATATTAACCTTTATAATATCATCACTTAAAACATATAACTTACCATTTTCTATATAAGAATTATTCCCAAGCTCATAACTATAATCCAAATTAACCTCAGAAATACTACTACTAGGCCTATTAGAACAATTAGAACTAACAACATAATTAGAAATTACATCTAAATTATAAGGATACTCCAAAGATTCAAAATACTCACCATTAACACAATCACTAACATATCCAATAGGTAAACTATCTAACTCATATAATGAGTCCCCAATTTTCTTATAAGGAAAACCTAAATCATAATCACTATAAACATATCTAACACCCATAAACCTATTAAATAAAGGATTACTAGTAGGATTAAGCATCAAATTATTAATACCACTATTATTAACTTTAAAAACATTATGATAAAATTTACTATAATATTTATTAATAGTAGAAGAATAAATACTACTTATATAATTACCACCATTAACATTAACCAAATCATTATTCAAAATACTAACCCTATAATTAGTATCAATACTATAATTCTTATCAATTGACCTATAATAATCATAATCAATAAAACTATCAGTAAAATTATAACAAATACAAATAACTAAATTTAATAAAATTATAGGAACAATCAAAATATACTTACTCTTAAACTTATTATAAAAAAACAATAAACAAATCATAAATAATAAATCAATATAATAAATAAGAACATGATACCTAATTAAAACAACTAAATTAATAAACAATAAAAATACAAAAAACTTTTTAAAATCAATACTATCTAGATTATCAAAAAATAAACCAATAATATAAACAAATAAAACCAAAAATGGGATCAAACACTTACCCCTAATATATAAACCACCATTCAATAAAAATAAACAAATAGGCATAAAACATATTAAAGATAAAACAATAAATAAAAACAAATTCTTCTTACTCTTACTAAATAATAAATAAACAAAACTAATAAAACCAATACTAGTTAAACCAACACTATACCCACCATATAAAATATTATCCAAATTAATATTAGGAATTAATAAACTTAAACTAAATAAACTATCATCACTACGAGTAGACATCAAAGAATAAAAAGTAGGAACAATTAAAATACAAGACATCATTATACCTATAAAAATATAACTAATAAACTTAAAAAACTTCTTAAAATCAAAACAATCATAATTAACATAAATAAAATAAATAACAATAACAAATAAACAAGGAATACTAAAATAAAAACTAATCATTATAATTAAAAAAATATCAATAACCAACCTACTATACCTTTTTTTATCAATATTAATTAAAGATAAAATCAAAAACGGCATATAATTAACAAACATAAAATGCCTATGAAATTGAAACAACATTGGACCCGCTAACATAAATAAAAAAGTCAAAAACAAAGAATTATTAAACTTATCCTTAATAAATCTATAAAATAATAAATTAGAAATAATAAACAAAATAATATTACTAAAAATAATATAATGAGTCATTTTTATAAAAGGAAAAAAATAAGAAAACAAAATAATAGGATTTAATAACCCATAATAAGCAATATTAAAAACATTCTGTCCACTACCTATATGAGGCATAAAACTAGGAATAATCCTACCACTAGAATAAAAAACTTCTCTTAAATAATTAGGAAACACAACATGTTGACTCAAAAAATCAACACTAGATCCAAACATACCATTAAAAATAAATAATAAAACCAATAATAAACTAAATAAAATAATTATCAAATAATTTCTCTTCATAGAAACACCTAAAATAATTATATCATTAAAAAGAAAAAAAGTTAATCCTAGTCAATTAACTTTATATCTTCTCACCACAAAAAAAGAATCATTCAAAAATAAGGTTAAGCTTCTATAACTTTATTCATACAGTTCTTTTTCAATTCTTTTAAACTCTTTTCTGGGGTAGGTAATTCTTCTGGCATAGTTCCACCCATATCTTTTATTGCATTTCTTACTTTTTTTCCTATTTCATAATGTACACTATTAGCAGTATATTCATTATCTACTTTTTCACGTTTTAATTTATCTTCTGTCTGAGTTATTCTAAATAGATTTGCCCCTAATTCCAAACTTCCCATATTATCTAAAATATCTTCACGATATCTTAGACCCTTTCTTTTAGCTATATCATCAGCGCTCTCTCCATTATATAATCCCCTATAACCAGCATTATGAAACTCTGCAAGATTTTTAACACCACTATTTATAGCAGTTCTATTAAGACTATAATTACCTTCACTTACTTTTTTTCTTGTATATAGTCTTTTATCATCTTCAGATAACTCCTTATATTCTAATTCGGTCAATTCCATTTTTCTAGTTTGAACCGCAAAATAAGTTTGTCCTAAGGCAATAACTTTCTTTCTAGGATCAGAATTTTGAACAATCAAATAACATGCATAACGAGATAACTTATAATCCTCTATTTTTCTATAAGAATCCCCAGTTTTAACCATTTTGCCAACCTCGGCAAAATGGTCATTAACATCATTTTGACTTAATTGACATGAAGTAATTGCTTTATTAATGACATCTTTAAATCTTCTCCACTGAACATATTCCAAAGCACACATTAATTCTCTAGCCTCCCAATACTCATTACCAAATTCATCAATATGCTTAATACTTTCAAATATACTTTCATTATAATTCTTTATTTCATCCATATTATATCCTCACTTTCTACATATTATTATTTTAACATAAAGTTAAATTTAAAACAATATCTTTTATTAATTTTATGTTAATTATTTTCAATTTAAACCACCACCCTATAAATGTCATACAAAAAAATAATATAAGAAGAATGCAAGCACTAAAATTCTTCCCAAAAGAAACAATAACGCATATATAAAATAAACGCAAATAAGTAAATATTAAAATCTGCACAAAAAAAAATAACAGAATATCAATATCTGCCTAAGCAGAAATTAATAAACTGTAAAAAACATTAACAAAATCTAAAAAACATATAAATCACAAAAAAATTATCTTTTATATATAAAAGTACAAACAATATCAATTAAAAACAAAAATAAAAATATATAATAAATAAAATTAGGAATATATCTGATAAGCCTATCAACAAAAGGCTTAATAAAAACAAATAAACAAGAAATAAAACCCCATATCAAAGAAATTTCTAAACAAATATACTTTCCAATATTAAACCTATACTTAGTATAATCCCAAAAAGAAAACCTAAATATTTTCTCAATCAACACTCCACCTATAAACTCAATAAAAGTAAGAACTAAAAAACAAAAAATAAAAAGAATTAAAAACTTCAAAAATCCATTAATATTCCTCTTCTTAAAAATCTTATTAGAAAGAATAACAATAACAATAGACCCAATTCCATAAATAGGAGTCCAAGGCCCATACAATATACCACTCTCATGACCATGCCACAAAATACTTTCAATAAAAAAACCTAATATTGAAGTAACAAAGAAATACTTAAAAAAATACATAACATCACCCAATATTAGTATTATTTATTGTTATATTTATATACATTCATATTTTCTATTTTAGTATTTTATAGTAAACAAAAACTAATATAGACAAATCCATATTAGTATTTTTTATTTATACAGCTAAGAAGCAATTTCCCATATAGCATGCAATGTATAATCACTACCTTTATTAACAATAGTATCACTACTATACTCTTGATAAGGTTCATACTCTGTCGCGGTTTCTCCTTTTTCTAATTGAAAATTTGAAATGACAGCCTTTGCATGATCAAAGTCTATTGAATCAACATTGTATGAAATAGTATATTTTTTGTCTTCTTCCAATATATTTAAAATTCTTAAAAGTGCATCTTGTTTACTAGTATTAAGTTTTAACCCTATTTTATTATAATTATACATTCCATTTGGATTCAATATATGAACTTTATATCCAGAAACAGTATCGGCATAAACTCCATCGAAAATTAGAGTATTATCCATATATATACGTACAAGAACACCAAGTCTCACAGTATTTTGATTAACACTAGACGCATCAAATATTATTGAATTATCTTGAAAAGTAACATATGAATAACTATCAGTATTATTTGTAATTGTATTATCCTTACTAAACATATTCTTGCCAGACCATCCTAAAAATCTATATCCTTCTCTAGTAGGTTCAGGTAACTCTCCATATGTTTTACCAATCATAACCTTTTTACTAGTAGTATCAACACTTCCACCCTCAGGATCAAAAGCAATATTTATACTACAATCATCTCTATAATTATACTCATATTGATTAAAACTATCATTATAATTAACAATAACACATCCATTTAACTCTTCCTTAGTCTTAGGATCAATAACACTATCATTATCAATAACTCCACTATTAATTAAATCATCAATATAAACCGCACTATAATCACTACCCTCAGGTAACAACTCAGAATGCTCAACCATATATTTCTGAGAAGCCTTAACTACCAAATCAATCTGTTCATCATGTAAAGTATCCTCAGAATCCTTAAGTAAATTATTAACTACAGGAACTATTATCGCAATCAGCAAACCTAAAACAACCATAACAGCCATAATCTCAATTAAAGTAAAACCTTTTTTCTCCATAAATACCATTCCTTATCATAACAAAATTATACAAAAAAAAGACACTTTTATCAAGTACCTTTACTTTATAATTTCAATTACCCTTTCAACAATAAATTGATAATTATCATACCTTTTCTCAACCTTACCATTTAAATAAAGAATATCATGAACACTAATACTATCATCATATACCCTAGGAAAAAACACAACATCAATACTACTAGCCTCATCACTACCAGTAACAAAACACATCTTTTCACCCTTCTTAGTATCTAATACCTTAATCCTATCAACATAAACAACAATATTAATCTTCTTATCAAAATAATTAGATAAATTACCTAAATCAATAGTCTCATACTTCTTCTTATAAGCAGTAACAGGATGATTACTAATATAAAAGCCAAATATTTCCAACTCTTTCTCCATTAAAAACTTATTATCAAACTCAGGATAAGAATCTAAAATAGGCATCATATCACTAGATAATAACTCACCCAACTCACCATAATTAACAATCTTATCAAGATTCTGAATCAAAGTCTTTCTATTATAACCTAAAGACTCAAAACAACCAGAATAAATCAAATTCTCTAAAACATTAGAAGGAACATCGCACCTCTTAACAAAATCAAAAATATCACTAAAAGGAACATTTCCTCTACTCTCTAAAATCTTAACAACAGACTGATAACCAATACTCTTAATAACAGTTAAAGGATAAACCAAATAACCATCATGCACATTATACTCTAAACCACTAATATTAATATCAGGTTTCAAAATATTAATACCACGACTCTTACACTCATAAACATAAGACCTAGTCTTAACCTCGCCACCAATATTAGAATTTAGTAAATGCTTCATAAATTGAAGAGGAAAATGCACTTTCAAATAAGCAATCCTATAAGAAATAAGCGCATAACTTACACTATGAGCCCTATTAAAACCATAAGACGCAAACTTCAAAATCAAATCATAAACCTGCTTAGCCTTATCAAAACTAAAGCCTAAAGAAACACTACGATTAATAAACTTATCCCTTTCACCTAATAAAACATCTTCCTTTTTCTTACTCATAGCACGCCTTAAAATATCAGCCTCACCAAAACTATAACCAGCCATCACCTGCGCAATCATCATAATCTGTTCCTGATAAACAATAATACCATAAGTACTCTTTAAAATAGGTTCTAACACAGGATCAATATAATCAATCTTTTCAATTCCTCTCTTACGCCTAATATAACTATCAATATTAGACATAGGACCAGGTCTATAAAGGGCTATACTGGCAATAATATCCTCCATATTACTAGGCTTAAACTTAGTCAAAAAAGAAATCATTCCACTACTCTCAAACTGAAAAACACCCAAAGTATCCCCACTCTGAAACAACTTAAAAGTATCATCATCATTAGAAGGAATATCATCAAAAGAAATATTAATTTCCTTTAAAACATCATTAATCAAAGTTAAATTCTTTAAAGCAAGAAAATCCATCTTAAGTAAACCTAACTCCTCCAAAAACTCCATAGAATAACCAGTCGTATAAAAATCATGACTCTTATCAAGAGGAATAACATTATCCAAATCACTTGAAGACATAACAATACCAGCAGCATGAATACTTGTGTGCCTCTTTAAACCCTCTAAACGAGACGCAACACGATATAAACGAACTAACTCCTTATCAGTAGAAAGAAAATTTTTAATCCTTACATTAGAATAATTTTCCTTCAAAGAAAGCTTAGAATCAATCATAGAACACAATCTATCAATAGTCTTAAGAGGAATATTCAAACACCTTCCAACATCACGAATAGACTGCTTAGCCGCTAAAGTACCAAAAGTAATAATTGGACAAACCCTTCTTTCACCATACTTAAGTATACAATAATCCACAACTTCCTGCCTTCTAGTATACTCAAAATCAATATCAATATCAGGCATAGTAACACGTTCAGGATTCAAAAATCTCTCAAATAACAAATCAAATTTAATAGGATCAATAGTAGTAATACCAAGCAAATAAGAAACCAAAGACCCAGCAGCAGACCCTCTTCCAGGACCAACTAAAATACCCTGAGACTTCGCAAAAGAAACATAATCAGAAACAATCAAAAAATAATTACAAAACCCCATCTTATTAATGACATCTAACTCATACTTTAACCTATCAACATACTTTCTAGATACCGTATCACCAAATAACTTCTTCATCCCAATAGTACACAACTTCTTTAAATAACTATAACTATCCATACCATCAGGACAATCAAAACGAGGAAGTAAATCATGTTGAACTTCAATTTCCAAATTACACATATCATAAATCTTATAATTATTAGATAAATACCTTGGAAATAAATCACGAACAGAATCAAATAACATCAAATAATTATCAGAAAATTTAGATACCTCATCATAAGAAACACCATCACGAATACCACTTAAAAACCTCAAATAATCAAGATCCTTCTTATCTAAACAAAGAATCTCATTCATATAAACTAAATTATCATAATCCAAACTACTCTCTTCAAAACTATTCTTATAACCAATAAAAATATCATCATAAAAAGACAACTTATCATAAATAGACATACTTTCAAATGGAACAATACAAATCAAATCACTAGAATACTTTTTAAGAATATTCAAATCAATATCATTTGAAGTAATATGAAGCAAATTCCTATAACCATCATAATTCTTACAATAAAGAATAACCTTATAAGAATCAACTAAAACCTCTAAACCAACAATAGGCTTGATACCTGATTCCTTACACTTCTTATAAAAATAATAAACTCCATACATTTTATTATCAGTAATAGTTAAAGACTTAATATTATTTTTATTAGCAAACAAAATCAAATCATCAATTTTAATCAAACTAGAAAGAATACTATTCTCAGTTTTAATATTAAGTGGCGTATACATGAAAATCACATCCTATATAAATATTAGCACATTTCACATTTATTTCAAATATTTTATAAAATTATTTGACTTATTTTGCTAATTATGATAAAGTTATAAAGCAGATGCATGTTTATAAAAAAAGGAGGCAGAATAATATGGCAAGAAAAATAACTGAAAAAAAACCTTTATCAGGAAATAGAAGAAGTCATGCTTGTAACGCTACAAAGCACATGCAAAAACCAAATCTACAAAAAGTAACATTAGATAATGGTGAAACAATAAGAATGTCAGCAAGAGAATTAAGAACATTAAAGAAAACAAGTAAAGAAGTTGAAAACGCTTAATTACTTGTTTTTTTACGCTATAAAATTTAAAATAATCATAAATATAATACCACTACTAATACCAGCCAAAAAGATAAATAAAACAAACATCATAAATCCAGATTCCCTATTATCAGAAAACATTCTACCAATTGGAGTACTTAAAGTCTTTTGATGACCCAAAGAATTACTTTTATCATTATCAGATAAACTATCAGAACTATCACTAGAAAGTTCATCATTAATAACACTTACATCAATTGGTCGTACCTGATAAACACCATTTAAACTTTCAACTTGAACTAATATATCAGGCTTACCTTCCTCCTTTATAACAAACATATTACTACTAGAACCACTTAAAACCTTCTTATCAGGATACTGTGACATTACAATTCTAATTAACTGTTGCTCTGAAGCACTTAAATTATCATAAATATTCTTATTACTTAAATCCCTAAAATCATATAGCTCAATCTCAATAGAATTACGAGTAAATTGATGCATAACCTTAGTAATATCATTTTCATTATACTTTGCCTTTAAAACAGTAAAAATCTCTTCACCAGTATATTGTTTTCCATTATGTTCCAAATTATTCTCAAAAATACGAACACTACCATCATTATAAGATAACTTAATATAATTCTGTTCTCCCCTTTTAAAATCACTAACATCAACCAATACCTTAGCATTAGAATCTTGAACCTTATCATTAACACTATTATGATTCAAAACAGTATCATTCTGATTAGAAATAACACTAGCATTTAAATTAACACTGCTATTATCAAAATCAATAACCTCATCATCAACTTGATTAACATCATTAACAAAAGAACTATTAACATTATTATTTGAATTAATCCTACTTAAAATAGTATTGACATAACCATTATCACTAAATAAACCTTTTAAATCATTAGTAATACTATCCACATCATAACTACCAGAAGAAATCAAATCACTATAATATTTATGTAAAGAAAAATAATCTTGATTATTAATCTTATTATGACTTAATAAAAAATTTAAAGCCTTCTCAATACTTTGAAACATAAAACACCTCATCTACACTAATAATATTTTAACACACTTTTCTAAAATTATTAACACTTTTTTCATGTACATCAAAAAAAAAATTTGTTAAAATAATAATGGTGATTTTATGGAACCTCTAGCATTACAATTAAGACCTAAAAAAATTGAAGACGTAATAGGTCAACAACACTTAATAGGAAAAAATCAAATACTATATAATCTAGTCAAAAACAAAAAAATATTCTCAATGATACTATACGGAAAACCTGGTATAGGAAAAACAACAATCGCAGAAGCCATATGTGAAGAACTTGACCTAAGATATAGAAAATTAAATGCAGTAATAAATACAAAAAAAGACTTCGATATAGTAATAGAAGAAGCAAAAATGTATGGAAACATGATAGTAGTAATGGATGAAATACATAGAATGAATAAAGACAAACAAGACCTAATGCTTCCATACCTAGAAAATGGATTAATAACACTAATAGGAATGACAACATCAAACCCATATCATAAAATTAATCCCGCAATACGAAGTAGATGTCAAATATTTGAACTAAAAGAACTAGAAAAAAAAGACATTGTAGAAGCTATAAATAGATGCATAAAAAAAGACATATTAAAAAACATAAAAATAGATGAAGAATCAATTAACTATATAGCTAAATGTTCAGGTGGAGACTTAAGATACGCATATAACCTATTAGAACTTGCTTACTACTCTACTAATGATCAAATAATAAATCTAGAACTACTAAAAAAAATAAACAACAAACCAACATCATTTTATGATAATAATGAAGATGGACACTATGACGTAATAAGCGCATTTCAAAAATCAATCAGGGGATCAGACGTAAATGCAGCACTCTACTATCTAGCATGCCTAATAGAAGCAGAAGACCTAGACATAATATATAGAAGAATGAGTGTAATTGCTTATGAAGATATAGGACTCGCAAACCCAAACATGGGACCAAGAGTAGACGCATGTATAAATGCATGTGAAAGATTAGGACTACCAGAAGCAAGAATTCCACTAGCAGTAATGGTAATAGATCTAGCACTTTCACCTAAATCAAATAGTGCCTATACAGGACTTAATCTAGCCCTAGAAGACATAGAAAAAGGAAACTACTATAGTGTTCCAAACCATATAAAAACAAACTCACCAGATTACAAATACCCACACGACTATCCAAATAACTGGGTAAATCAAGAATACCTACCACCAAAACTAAAAAATAGAAAATACTATATTCCCAAAAACAACAAATATGAAAACCAACTAGAAAAAATATTAATGAATATAGAAAAAAATAAACACAAAGACTAAAACCTTTGTGTTTTTAATTTATGATTGGTTCTCTATCATTTTCAATATATAATTTAATATCATTAATAATTGGTGTATCTACAGGAAATAAATTATCAGGTAAATTATTAATTTCAAACCACTTAAATTCGATAACCTCGCCATCATTAAAATCAATATTTCCAATAAAATTTTCACAAATAAATACATGATTTAAAATATAGACTTGATCACCAGATGGATAAATATTAAATAATTCCTCTCCTGAATATATTCCAAATAATTTAGGATTAATAGGTTCAATATTTAATTCTTCCATTATCTCTCGTTTTAATGCATCAACATATTTTTCACCAAGATTGATACCTCCACCATGTAAAGACCACCTACCATTATCACTACGCCTTTGCAATAATATTTTACCATTATTATAAATAACAAGACTGACAACAGGATACATTATAGGCATATGACCAACCACTTTTCTTAAATCTTTAATATAATCCATAAATAAACCTCAATTTCCTAAAATAAACAATTCTAAAGCTAAACTCTTATCAATAAGTCCATTCTTAATTTTAGAATCAATATCAGAGAGCTCCAATAAATAATTTAGTATTACTTTACTACTATAATTACGACACTTATCCAAAGCTAACTTTACCCTATAAGGATGAACATCCAAAATCTTAGAAATACTATCCTCACCATTACCCTTTTTATATAATTCCTTACATTGATATAATAACCTAAACTGATTAGCTAAACTAATAATAATCTTAATAGGTTCCTCATTACGACGTAATAAACTACTATAACATGACATTGCTTTTTCTTTATCCTTAATAACTATATAATTTATTAAATCAAAAATATCATCATTATCTCCACTACTAGCCAAATCAAGTACATCCTGATAAGTAATCTCTTTATTATCCTTATAAGTTTTTAATTTTTCAACTTCCTGACTTAATATTCTTAAATCATTACCAACCATACTAATTAATAAATCGACAGTCTTATAATCAACCTTATAATCATCAAACATACTTCTTACAGTATTACTAATATTTTTATTCTTATTAAACTCCTTAGAAGTAGAAACTTTTTTAATCTCCTTAACAATTTTCTTCCTATCATCCAACTTAGAAGCAACAAAAATAATAATAACCTCACCTATATTATTAATAAATTCACTTAATAACTTCTCATCATCTTTTAAGAGCTTATCAAAATTATAAACAATAATAAACTTTTTATCATCAAATAAAGAAATAGTACATGCATCATCAATAACACTAGAAATACTATCTACTTCCAAATCATATCGACTAATAGAATTATTATCAACCTTATTCTTAACTATTAACTTCTTAATCTCAGAATCAATTAAAAACTCCTCTTCACCATAGAATAAATATATCATGCTACCACCTACTAAAATTATATAATAAAAAAAAAAGTATTTCAATAAATACCTAAGAATTCAGAACGAGATTAGTCGGCTCGACACTATCCTCTAAATTATTATTAGCTGAACAATCAATAAAGATTACTCCCATAACTAATAATACAAATAAAATCATAACTTTGCTCTTTAAAACTTCTAACATACTAATCTCTCCCTTTCTGAAATAATTTTATCACAAACAGTTGTTCGTGTCAATATATTTTATAAACAAATGTTTGACAAACATATATTTACATGTTATAATGTAAACATAAAAAGGAGGTTTCAAATGAAAGAACTAACAAAAAAACAAGATGAGATTTTACAATTCATAAAAAAATTCATAGTTTCACATGGATACCCACCTACTACAAGAGAAATAGGTGGAGCTCTTGGAATATCTTCCCCTGCAACAATCCATGTACACCTATCTAAACTAGAACAAAAAGGATACATAAAAAAAGAAAACTCTAAAAATAGAGCTTTAGAACTATTAGTACAAAACGAATATGAAGAAAAAAACGAAAACATAATTGAAGTACCACTACTAGGAAAAATCACAGCAGGAAATCCTATAGAAGCTATAGAAAGACCTGATGAATACTTTCAATTACCAAGTTACCTAGTACCAAAAAACAAAGACGTATTCACACTAAAAGTAGATGGTGAATCAATGATTAATGCAGGAATACTAGATGGAGACATAGTAATAGTAGAAAGAAGAAACACAGCTAGAAACGGTGAAATAGTAGTCGCAATGACTGACGAAAATGAAGTAACACTTAAAACATTCTATAAAGAAACAGATCACTTTAGACTACAACCAGAAAACGATACAATGGAACCATTTATATTTAAAAATATTACAATACTAGGAAAAGCAATAGGACTATATAGAAAAATATAAGGAAAACCCTTATATTTTTTTTACAAATAACTCTTTAAATTCTTAATTTCTTTTTCTTGAAAATTAACAATATCATTAGCCAAATCAATAATACTATTATCACAATCATCACGATATGCCTCAATCTTCTTATTCATATTAATAATACCCATAGTAAAACCCTCAGTAAGAATTCCCGCAATATTAGAGTCACTATTATCCTTCTTAACATCCATCTTCATAGACATCTTAGACATCATTTCAGCCATCATTCCAGCACCCTCAGGTTCAACCTTATTCTTCTTTAATAACTTCTCACTCTTAACTAAATACTTCTCATATTCCTTTAATTCATCCTCTAATAACTTTTTAATCTTATTATCCTTATCTCTTAATAAATCAATCAACTTAGTAGTACTCTTAACACCCATATCACAAGTCTCATAAATATGCATTAATAATTCATTTTTTTCTTTCATAATATCACCACTACTATTATGATAAAAAAACAAAAATATATACAAATTAACATAAAATTAAATAAATGTATTGTATTAAAATTAATTATAAGTTATAATTATATTGGGTATGTTTGAAAATATCAGATGGTTCCCTTTCTTTTATCAATGATAATAGAAAGGTGGTGGTATTTATGACAAAAAGAGAAACTTCTCAATTTATTATAATACTGCTATTATTCTTCATAATAATCACTTTATTATTTAGATAATAAAAACATCTGATTTCAACTAATGTTGATTTCAGATGACCCTCAAGGGAATATGTCTGATTCGCACAATCAAACATATCCTTTTTTATTATATGAAGAATTCCTTCACTACATACATTCTAACACAATTAAACATTAAAGTCAAACATTAAATTATCTAATAATTAATTATTAATCCACTCTTCTAAATCTGATAAAGGCATAAAGCCTACCTTATTATCAACTTGTTTTCCATCCTTAAATAAATAAAGAGCTGGAATACTCATAACACCAAATCTACGAGCTAAATCCTCTTCCTCATCAACATCAACCTTAACAACCTTAACCTCACTTCTAGAACTAGACAATTCCTCTAAAACAGGTCCTAACATCTTACAAGGTCCACACCAATTCGCAAAAAAATCAACAACCACTACTCCATCACTAATTAAACTATCAAAATTATCCTTATTTCCATGTACTAACATAACTATTCCTCCTCATATTTCTTTAATAAATCATCAATTCCATCAATCTTTAACTTATTCTTATCACGTAACCTTCTTGCAGACTTGATATCAATTATATCATACTTTAAAAATAAATCCAATGTATCATAATTAAATTTAGAAGCACTATCAGTATTATCATACTTATCCTTTAAAGAAACAAACTCATCAACAAACTCTGAATTACTATCAACAATACCAGATACAATTGGAGTATCATTTAAAATAAAATTCGCATAATCTGACTCAACAACCTCACGAACACTAAATATAGGAAGTACTAATATATAAATAACAATAAAACAAATCAAATAATTCTCAACAATACCAATTACAAAACCTAATATCTTAGAAGGAAAACCTAAAATAATAGTCGCATCAATAATCTTTTGAACTAAAGAAGTAATTAATAAAACGACCTTCCATAAAATCATAAGTATTGAAAAAACAACTAAAAACGCAACTAACTCATATAACGCGATATTTAAAACAGTAACACCCTTAAAAATACCACCAAACTTAAAAAACGGTAAATTCTCATAAAAAACAATAGATAAAGGATTCTTCAAAATAAAAGATAAAATACTAACAACAACAATACCAACAGCCGAGGCTGCTTCCTTAATAACTCCCCTATGCCATCCAACAAAACCACCAATTAAAATAAAAACAACAATTATTATATCAACTAGTCCCATAATAACACCCTCTCTTATAATAATTATATTACAAAAATAGACAAAAATAAACAAAAATGTTAAAATAAATATGGAGGGAATCATATGACAATAACATTAAAAGTAAGTGAAAATACAAAACAAGAAATGATTAAATACTTTGAAGATAAAAAAAGACCAAAAACACCAGACTACGCAGTATTCCAAGCAGATGAAGCAGATACAGTAATAACACTATATAATTCAGGAAAAGCAGTATTTCAAGGAATATCAGCAGACATAGACGCAAATATGTGGAAAGAGATGGAACGTCATTTAAACCCTACTAAAAAAGTAGAAATGACAAACTCAGAAGACAAAAAGAAAAAAGAAAAAAAAGAAATATACGTAGACCCTAAAATATATAACGCAACAACAATAGGATCAGACGAAGTTGGAACTGGTGACTACTTCGGCCCTATAGTAGTAGCCGCTTCATACGTAAACAAAGAAAATATAAAATTTCTAGAAAGTCTAGGAGTAAAAGACTCAAAAAAACTAACAGATGAAAAAATACTAGAAATAGTACCACAAATAATTAAAAAAATACCATATGAATGCATGATACTATCAAACGAAGAATACAACAAAAAATATACATCTGATATTAATATGAATAAAATAAAAGCAATTATGCATAACAAAGTATTAACAAAAATAAAAGAAAAATATAACGATATAGAATATACTGTAGTAGATCAATTCGCAAAACCATTTGTATACTATAACTACTTAAAACAAGTACCTAACTATACAAAAGGAATAACATTCATGACAAAAGCAGAAGACAAATGCTTATCAGTTGCTTGTGCTTCACTAATAAGTAGATATATATTCCTAAAAGAATTTGATAAACTTGGTGAAAAATACAATACATTCCTAGTAAAAGGCGCAGGACCTAAAGTAGATGAAATAGGAGTAAAATTAACAAAACAATATGGTTTTGAAATACTAGAAAAAATATCAAAACTAAACTTTAAAAACACAGAAAAAATAAAGGAATTAGCTAAAAACTAATTCTTTTTTATTATTATTTCAATAAAATAACCAATAATGCAAAAACAATTAAAAATAATAAATAATATATATAAAAAAAACTAGAAAAATTAATCACTTTCTAGTTCCTCACTATAATCACAACTTGAACATTTAATTTTTTTACCCTTTTCTGTCAACATATTCTTACACTCTGGACATAATTTACCAATTGGCTTATCCCAATATGCTGTCTTACAAGTAGGATAATTGTTGCACCCATAAAAAATCTTACCTCTTTTACTACGTTTCTCAACAATCTTTCCACCACAATTAGGACAATCAATAATTTCCTCTTCTACCCTAGGTTCAGTCTTAACATACTTACAACTAGGATATCCACTACATGCAGTAAACTCGCCGTACTTACCCTTTCGGATAACTAATGGCTTACCACATTCTGGACAAGATTCACCAGTTTCCTTAACCTCTTTCTTAGGTAATAAATCAAAAGCTTTCTTCAAAGATGGTTCAAAATCCTTATAAAATCTATCCAAAGTTTCATACCAAACTTGATTACCTTCCGCAATCTTATCAAGTTCATCTTCCATATTAGCAGTATATTCAACGTTAATGATATTCGAGAATCCCATCTGTAATTTATCAGTTATCTCAAAACCAATTTCAGTTGGAACAAACTTCTTTTCAACCACATCAACATAACCACGTTTCTTAATAGTATCAATAATAGTTGCATAAGTACTAGGTCTACCAATGCCTAACTCTTCCAAATCCTTAATTAACTTAGCTTCAGTATAACGAGCAGGTGGTTGAGTGAAATGTTGTAAAGACTCAATATCATCACTCTCTAACTTATCATTAACACTAAATGTTGGTAAAACCTGATCCTTAGTATCCTCATACTCTCCATATACCTTTAAATAACCATCAAAAGTAATAATCTGACCATTAACCTTAAACTGATAATTATTATTATCAAGAATAACAGTAGTATTAAGTGTCTTTGCAGGAGCCATCAAACTAGCAAGAGCCCTACTATATATTAACTTATATAACTTATACTCATCATTAGTTAAAAACTTCTTAACAGAAAGAGGAGTTCTATAAATACTAGTAGGACGAATTGCCTCATGAGCATCTTGAACATTCTCACTCTTCTTACTCTTCTTAACAAAACCTACATAATCATGACCATAAAGGTCTTCAATATACTTATAAGTAGACTTAATAAACTCATCAGAAAACCTAACAGAATCAGTACGCATATAACTAATAAGACCAACAGTCTCATCCTCTAACGCAATACCTTCATATAACTTCTGAGCAATACTCATAGTCTTTTTAGCATTAAAACCTAACTTAGTAGAAGCCTCCTGTTGAAGCGTACTAGTAATAAAAGGAAACTTACTATTCTTAGCCTTATCCTTAGAATCAACTGATTCAACAACAAAAATATTACCTAAAGAACTAAGTACATTATCAGCCTCATCCTTATTACTAATCTTTAATTCCTCATGATTAAAGGTGTCTATTTCAGCTGAAAAATCTGAAAAATTAGCTTTAACACTCCAATACTCTTCAGGAACAAAAGCTTCAATTTCCCTTTCCTTTTCAACAATCAACTTTAAAGCAACACTTTGTACACGTCCCGCACTACTACCATTAGTCTTAGAACGAATCAAATTACTCAATCTAAAACCAATAATCCTATCAAGAATTCTACGAGTCTCCTGACTATTAACCAAATCCTGATCAATCTTTCTAGGATGCTTAAAAGCCTCTAATATTGCTGGTTTAGTAATCTCATTAAAAACAACACGATCATAACTCTTATCATTTAAACCTAAAGCATCATATAAATGCCAACTGATTGCCTCTCCCTCACGGTCGGGGTCGGTAGCAAGAAAAACATGACTTGACTCCTTAACCTCTTTCTTTAAAGAATCAACATCCTTCTTCTTACCCTTAATAGTTACATAATCAGGCTTAAAATTATTCTCAATATCAACACCAAGTCCAAACTTACCTTTAGTAGATAAATCACGAATATGACCCTTACTAGATAAAACTTTGTAATCACTACCTAAATACTTTTCAATAGTCTTAGACTTACTAGGTGACTCCACTATTACTAAATTCTTTGCCATAATTGCCTCCTGTACATCATATAAATTTATACACTATAATTTTATAATTGTCAATAAGAACAAAAATCAAAATAAATTTTGATTCATCTATGTTCACGCATAGATATTTCTGCTTCATAGACTCAGTAACCTGACTTCTCCACAGACTTCAATTCCGATAGTCGCTACCGTACTTATATTTATTATTTAATTATTATCTTTTTATCTTTGTTCTATACTAATAATCCTTTCATATATAAATTTATTCCTTCAAACATTATGTTTTCTGATGCATTAAAATCTCTATCTAATTCACTATTACATTTTGGGCATGTATATTTTCTTACATTTAAATTTTTTGTTATTTTATTTTTATATTCACAATGTGAACATATTTGACTACTTGGATAAAATGGATTTATTTGATATATACGTTTGAATTTCCATTTTGCTTTATATGTAAGTTGTCGTATTATTTCTCCAAATGATGCATCCATTAGTGATTTTGCTATATTATGGTTCTTTATCATATTATTTACTTTTAATGTTTCGGTTACAATAATATCATTATTATCTGTTATTTCTTTTGTTATTTCATGTATTCTATAAGTTCTAGAATTAGCTAGTTTTGAATAAAGTACTGCTAATTGTTTTTTTGTTTTATTATAGTTACTACTACCTTTTTGTTTTCTTGATAATTCTCTTTGTTTTCTTTTGATTCTTTTTTCATATTTTTGTATTGATTTTTCGTTTTCATATTTAATTCCATCTGATGAGATTACTAAGTCTTTTATTCCTAAATCAATACCTACTATATTATTTGGGGTAAATTCTTTTTCTTCTATATTTTCTTCATATAATACGGAAACATAATATTTACCGTTTTTTTCTTTTGAAATCGTCGCATTTATTATTCTTCCATCAATATTATTTAAATTTCTATATCCTTTAATTTTTACTTTTTTTAGTTTTGGTAAAGTGATAGTTTTATTTGTTAAATCTAATTTAATATTTTCATATTCTTTTCCTTTATATGTATTTTTAATATAATTGGTTCTATATGTATTTTTATCATATTTACTCTTATATTTAGGATAACCTTTATTCTGTTTAAAGAAGTTCTTATATGAATCATCTAAATCAAATAAGGAACATCTTAATGACATACTATCAACTTCTTTTAGAAATGGTCGTTCTATAGATAATTCTTTTAAATCTTTAATACAGTCATATAAAGATAAATTTTCTTTTGTTTCTTTATATAATTCTTGATTTTTATTTAAATAATAATTATATACAAGTCTTACACATCCAAATGTTTTGTTGATTAATACTATTTGTTCAACACTTGGATATAATCTAAATTTATAGGCTCTATTTATTATCATCATATCACCACCATACATATTAATTATATATTTTATCATAGACAAATAGTAAAATCAATTAAAACTTTTTTAATGTTAATAAATTTTAGCTTATGCATTAAATACAATCAAATTAATTAATTTTAAAAGCGGACATAATTCCTATAATATAAAAAATTCTAAAACAAAAATAGAATTTAAAAACTCTATCTTAAAACCGTATGCATCCTATCAACAACACTCGATAAAGAATCATCATCAAAAACATGACTCGAACTTAACTTCATAACATGAACATTAGAACCATTAAAATCATTCAAATCATCAATCAAAGCAGTATTATCATTTACACCATGAAACAAATACAAATCCCTATTAGAAAAATCATCAATATTTATCTGATTTGAAACCAAATCCTCATAAAAAGCATAAGGAATAATCATTTTCTTATTTCTGTTCTTTACAGTATAACCCCTATTCTTAAAAGAATCCATGCTCTCCTCAATCAACACATCCCTAAAAACCTTATCCATTTTAATAGCAGAAGACTTTAAAAACACACCCTTATAAAACAAATTAGGATTACGCTTTAAAAAATTTAAAATAACAAAACTACCAAAACTAGATCCAAACAAACTAACAGGACAATTAAACCTACCTCTCACATACTGATCAACAATAAATAAATCATCAATACAATTAAAAAGCAACAATTCCTCACTACTCTCACCATGCATAGGCAAATCAAAACTAACAATAGAAACATCCAACTTATCAGCCAAATACCTAAAAGTACTACCAGACTTATTACTATCAAAGCCATGAACAAAAATCAAAACATCAGAAGAATTTTTCATAACAACATTCAAAAAAACATCATTACCTCGACTATTTTTCAATACAATTCTTTCTATAAACTCGTTCCTCATACTTACCTTCATCCTTCCATTTATAAACAATATTCTCACAAGAATTACTCATATTCATATCATCATCATCAAAATAATAAATATAAGACTCACCATTAATAGTAATCCTTATAAAACTATCATCTAAAAAAATACAATAATTATTACCAAAATCATCAGATAACAAAACATTATTTCCTTGATTATAAATATCATCTAAAATTTCACGTTTCTCAACATCACTCTTATTACAAAAAATACAATCCTCAATATCATTAAACATCTTCTTAACAATAGAATGCTTCATGATATTAACACCAATACCCTTATTCCTTAAAAACTCAGAAATAGAATCCTTAGAACCACTAATAGAACTAACAACAACATTATTAGTATACTTAAACCTTTCCCACATAGATAAACTCATATACATAAACTCATTACTAACAGTAGAAATCAAATAAACCATATCACCAATCTCAAAAGAAATAAATCTAACACGTCTATTACTAGTATTAAATATAGAAAAACACTCTTTAGAATCATTTCTATCAAAAAAACAATTACTCCATTTTATATACTTTAATTCATCCTTAGAAAAAAACTTCTTCATAAGTAACTTATAAATTCTAATAAGTTCAATATGACCAATTATATTTTCCCTACCATTAAAATAATTGCACAAAAACTTAAACTTAACCTTAAGCATCTCCAAAACATCTAAACCCTCAACATAAGAAGTAGAAACATCCCCCAATAAAATCTGTCTTAACCCCTCATCATCAATTAAATAACTCCTAAAATTACGAAACTCAATAGATAATCTATCAATAACCTCATCAAAATACATGCCATCATAATAGCCAATACATTTATCAATAATTTTAAGTTCATCAAAAGATAAAAAACCAATACTCTTGTCATCCAATAACTCTGGATACCTCTCCTTACAATAATCAATAGACGCAAACCTATTTGACCTCATACCTAACTGATTAAGCTCCAAATCAGATAAACAATTAATAATATATTTTTGATCGCCACAAACTAAAATATCACAATGACCAAACTCATCATTATCACAACTAATAACTTCTACATCATACCCATATAAAGAAACAAGATCCCTCTTCGCCATCTCACAATAAGACTTACAAACAACAGGATAAGACTCAAAAGAATCATCAATTTTAACAACATGATTATAAATTTTACGTCTTTGTTCCCTATTTTCAGCTTGAAAGAAAAAATTATAATCCCTATAAACCCTCTTAGAAATATCAACCAAATACTTTCTAACATTCGTTAACATCTTTATATCACGTTCACTATGCATAATAAAACCTCATTTGCTATAACAATAAGCCCATTATATAACATATAAAATATGCAGTCAAGAAAAAAACAAACAAGAAAAAAAAAGCATATTTAAAATATGCTATTTAACAATACTTTGATAAAACTCTTTCCAAATCTCTAAAACATGTTCCTTACTATAAAATTCACTTATCTCATTAGACAACTTAGAATACTTATTATAAAGCTTCTTATCACTCTTTAAATCATTCAATCTAGAAACAAACTGATCATTATTATCTCCCTTTAAATATTTCTCAAAAAGAATATCACGATATAAATCCAAATCCCTTAATAATAAAGGTTTAGAAGAATTAATTGCCTCTAAAATAGACATAGGAAATAACTCATTATAACTAGGCATAAATAAAACATCAGCCATATTATACATATCATTCATTTCATCCCTAGGAACAATACCAGTAAAAATCACATTCTTAGGAGGATTCTCATAAATCTTCTTCAACTCATCATACCCATCAGTAATAACACCAAAAGAAAATCCACCACACCAAACAAAAGTAGTATCAGGCATACGATTTGCTACATCAATAAAATCCATAACACCCTTTCTTGTCTGAACTTGGCCAACACCTAAAACAACAAAAGCATCATCACTAATATTATACTTTTTCCTAATATCACTAGAATCCTTTTTATAAAACTTATCACGAGAAACATAATTAGGAATATAAGTAATCTTACTTCTATCAATACCAAACCTTACTAAATCATCAATAAAAATAGGATTAACAACAACCAAATGATCAGCCTTATTATAAAACTTAGTAACATACTTTTTAAAAACATTAAAAGCAAAACGAGGTAACCTTATACTACCATCCAAAGTGTCAGGTAAAAAATGAACATAGCAAACACTAACACCCTTATTCATCCTAAAATAATTCCATAAATCAACAGTATGCACGTGAACAATATCACACTTTTTACGACTATTTATATAAACATCAAATAAATCACTAGCGCCATCCCTAACCAAACTAACCTGTTCAAGATAAGCACTTCCAACACCCTGCCCAGCTACCTTATCCGCACTTGATAACATATTAATACTAATCTTACCCATTTAAATCACCAACTAAATAATAACACAAAATCTAAATACTTACAAGTATAACATCCTCACCAATTTTTTTAACATCACTCCATTTAACCTCTAATTCACTATGAGAAAATCTAGAAAAAAACTTACCACACTCAACAATCAAAGAATCAATAACTCCATCATTAGAAACAACAACATCAATAATAGAACCAACCTTCTTACCATCATTCACACTAATAATATCCTTACTCTGTAAATCAGAAAGACGCATTAAATCACCCATTATATACTATTAAAAAAATAAAAAAAAAGAACACTATTTAGTGTTCACATAAACCATATTATTATAATCATCAATAGACTTAGAATAACTAATAAAACTACTAACCCTATCAGAAATTAAATCACCACAAGACTTACCAAAAGAAGTAGAACCTAACTTATAACCATACTTATCACAAATAGATAAAATTTTCTTATAAATACTCTCTAAATAAAATGAAATTTCTAAAATTTCATCCATAGAAGCATCAAAACTAACAGACCAACCAATAACATAAATCATATAATAAACAATATCATTAACACCATAACTAGAAGCATTTTCATAACAATTCAAATCAATAAAAGAAACCTTCTTACCATCAAATAAAAAATTACTAGTTTTAGAAGGATCAACAATAAGACCACTTTCCATTATAGCCACATAATCAGAAAAAAACTTATCCAAAATACTTATATTATTTAACTGTTTTAATCTTGTAATATAATTAAGAACAGACATATGAGACCTTTCATAATAAAGAATTGCTTCATCCTCACTATTAAATTCATACTTACTATTACCCCTACACTCCTGAATAGGATAACCATTAACCTTAGACTCCAAAACATAAAAATAACCATTATCAAACTTATAATCAATAATCTTAAAAGCATTAACAGACAACTTATCAAGTCTCTCCTTAACACCAACAATATTATTAAACTCATACTCTACAAAATCATCGCTGCACCTATACTTAAGTAAAACAACATCGCCAAAATCAAAACACTTCTTATTACTTCCACTGCCAATAAGCTTAGAATTATCGATATTCCTAATATATAAATCAATATTCACAAAATCACCTTGAACGTATTATACACTAATCAATCATTTTTTTCAAACTATCCAAACCACTTTTCTCTAAACGAGAAATCTGAGCCTGACTAATACCAAGTTCCTCGGATAATTCCATCTGAGTTTTACCAATAACATACCTCTCTAATAAAATATACCTCTCCTTATCCCTTAACTTATTCATCGCATCCTTTAACTCAATATGAGCATCCAAAGAATAAGTACTACCCTTAGTATCACTTAACTGATCGGCAAGATAAATAGTGTCACCTCCATCATTATAAATAGGCTCAAACATACTAACAGTATCCCTCATAGAGTCCAGTGCATTACTTACATCATACTCAGACAATCCCAACGCTCGAGAAATCTCCAAAACACTTGGTTCACGACCAAACTCATTAGTTAACTCCTCCTTCTTCTTCAAAGCCTTATAAGCAGTATCCTTAATACTTCGAGCAATCCTAACACTATTATTGTCCCTTAAATATCTCTTAACCTCACCTAAAATCATAGGAACCGCATAAGTAGAAAACATAACACCATGACTTAAATCAAAATTATCAATTGCCTTAATCAAACCAACACAACCAACCTGAAACAAATCATCCATATTGTCCACTCGATTATTATACTTACGTAAAATACTTAAAACAAGCTTCAAATTACCACTTATCAAATCATCCTTCGCTAGACTATCACCAGACTTGTACCTCTTAAATAACTCCACCATCTCATCATTACTTAAAACCTTAATATTCGCAGTATTCACGCCACAAATCTCAACTTTATGACGTGCCATAAAAAAATCTCCTTTCGTAATCATATTGATAAAAAAAAAGATTTTTATACAAAACTTGAAAAAATAATAAAAATATCATATTATATTCATGGTGAAATTATGAACGAAGAAAATCTAATAAAATACTATAATAAATTTAATGAAGACAAAAGACTAACAAGAAGACGTGGTGAAATAGAATTTATAACATCCATGAAATACATTCATGAATACTTAAAAAAAGAAGACAAAATAATAGATATCGGTGCAGGAACAGGTAGATACTCTATTCCACTTTCTGAAGAAGGATATGATGTAACCTCAGTAGAACTAGTAAAACATAATATCAAACAAATAGAACAAAAAAACAAAAATATAAAAACAATATTAGGTAATGCAAAAGACCTATCTATGATAAAAGATAACACATTCAACCTAACACTTCTATTTGGTCCAATGTATCACTTAATATCAAAAGAAGAAAAAATAAAAACTATAAATGAAGCAAAAAGAATAACAAAACAAAACGGAATAATAATGATTGCATACTGTATGAATGACTACGCAATAATAACACATGGATTTATAGACAATAATATAAAAGAATCACTAAAGAATAAAGAAATAAACGAATCATTCCATGTAACACCAAAACCAACAGACTTATATAGTAGACTAACACTAGAAAAAATTAATGAACTAAATGAAATAACAAACCTAAAAAGAATAAAAATAATTTCTCCAGATGGCCCAGCAAACTATATTAGACAAGCACTAAACAAAATGGATGATGAAACATATAAATTATTTATAAAATACCATCTATCAACATGTGAAAGAATGGACCTAATAGGTGCAGGAGCACATACCCTAGATATACTAAAAAATGACAAATAATCAAAAATTGTCATTTTTTATAACTCATCACCCCTAATATTATCATAAATCTTCTTAATAACACCCATAAAATAAGCCTTATTATCACTATTATATCTAATACTATTACTAATAGAAATTATTTCATTTAAAATATCCGCTCTATCACATTCACCTAAACTTAAATCAAATAATACCTTCAACCTATTATCAATATTAATAACAATACCATTAACAATATCATCCATCTCATTATGACACTGTAAAAGAGTATCATAATCATTACCTAGAAGTAAAGAATAAACATTATTAATATCATTATCACTAACACTAATAACTGTTCTTTCCCTATTATCTAATATAAACAATAAATCATTCTTAATAATACTTTTTAACTCATCAATACCCATAATATCACCAAAATAATTATACTAAAAAAAAGCTAAAAACAAAAGTTAATAGCTAAAATTTACCACACATACTACCCCAAGTATCAACTAATTTTTTATCCTTAAAAATTCTAAGAATTTCACAATTATTACTACATCCACCACACTCACTACCAACAGTCTTAAACTCAACATCCTTAATATCCAAATTATACTCTCTTCCATCACTATGCTTACGAGATAATATCGCAATACCTAAAGCACCCATTAAATGACTATTTTTATCAACCGTAACATCACACCCTAACACATCACGAAAATACTTTAAAACACCCTTATTCTTAGAAACACCACCTTGAAAAACAACAGGTTCCATTATCTTCTTACCCTTACCAACATTATTTAAATAATTCAAAACAATACTTTTACAAAGCCCAGCAACAATATCTTCCTTACTATATCCAACCTGTGCCTTATGAATCAAATCACTTTCAGCAAAAACAGTACAACGAGCAGCAATCTTAGCAGGACTCTTACTCTTTAAAGCCATATCACCAAACTCTTCAATCGGAATATCTAATCTCTTAGCTTGACTAGACAAAAATGAACCAGTACCAGCCGCACAAAGCGTATTCATCGCATAATCAACAATAACGCCATCACGAATCAAAATAATCTTACTATCCTGTCCACCAATCTCCAAAATAGTACGAACATCAGGATTAACAGACATTGTACCAACAGCATGAGCAGTAATCTCATTCTTTACAACATTCGCATCAACCATCAACCCAATCAACTTACGAGCACTCCCAGTAGTACCAATACCACGAACAACATACCCACTAGGAATACTCTTTCTTAACTCACTAATCAACTTCTTAACAGAATTAATAGGATTACCCTCAGTCCAAATATACAAAGAACTAATTATCTTATCATTATCATCAATTAAAACACCCTTAGTAGAAATAGATCCAATATCAATACCTAAATAACAATTCATTTTCTCCTCATTTCTATCATATCATTAAAAGCCTCTAATCTAGTCTGTAACCCAACCCGAGAAGTATTCGCATCAAAACTAAAAAACAAAACAGGAACATTATAATCACGACACACCTTGTTAATAACACTCATAGACCCAATCTCAGGAGTACAAAAAGAAGACTTAATATGAATAATACCATCAAAACCATCCTGGCATAATGAAACAGCCCTCATCACATTATCACTCGCATCCGCACCCATCTTATACTTAACATATTTAGAATACTTACGAATATTACGCCTAACATACTTACCCTTATCAAATAACAAATATGAAGCATTAGTAAATCTCTTAACAGACATACCAAAACTAGCCAAAGACTTTTCCAAATAATAATTACTAAAAGGCTCCATAACAGTATATAACTCACCAATAACCCCAACTTTAATAACATTATCAGGTTTATTCAAACTAACACCTAAAATCTTATCATAATACTTCTTAAAAACCTTATTCAACTCAAAAACATTCTTAACCCCCAAAAACTCATTAAGCATCATACCATTATACTTTTCCATTAACCCCTTCTCTACCTCAAATCCAACATTACACCTAATATAATCATCAACATAATCCATATACCTAATCATACGCTTAACAATAAATAAATAATATAAAGCACGAACACGAGAAAACTTAGGATCAATACTCTTTAACTCACGATAAATCTTAAAAACATTAGCTCGCCCTGCACTAACCAAATTAACAACACGAACATTATACCCTAAATCACTAATAATAGCCCGCTGCAACTCATGATAATAACCATACCTACAACCTCCACCCAACTGAACAACAACATTAGCGCCCTCATCAATTACCTCTAACATAGTACCAAGAGTATACTTAAAAGGAGTACAAACAAAAGAAGGACTATGCTTAACACCTAACTCAATAGTCTTATTAGTAATACTTGGAGCCTCCAAAATATCACAATCCAAAATATTAGAAAACAAAAACCTTGCAGGAATTGAATAATTACCTATCTGAGGAAAACCAATCTTTAACCTAGACAATATCAACAAAACTTTCTAATCTAGTTTCAATTCCAGCAAACGCATACTCCTCATCAATAACAAGATTCAAACACTTGACATCCAGTTTTCTAATAATAAACTCATTAACTAAAGAATCAAGACCACAAGGAAAAGTAGACAAAAATATAATACCATCCACCTTATCCTTACAAAGCAAAATAGAACCAATAATAAGGCGACTATACTTCCAATAAAGACCACTACTTAAATCCAAAGACTTCTTTAAACACAAATCCTCATCAAATAAATCACTATATATAACAACACACCCAATACTTTCTAAAAAAGAAATAACACTACCCCCAATAGAAGAATCATAAGTATTATATGGATGAGATACAATCAAAATCTTTTTACCATTACAATTAAGCTTATTCACATTAGAACAAACCTTACTCTTCATAACCTTATGAGACTTAACTAAAGCATAATTATAAGCTATTAAGCTTTCCTTACGACTAAAACCTAACCTTTTACCAATACCAATAAAAGCTTTTCTTTCAGTAGCGCCCTCAGTATAACTTATATTATAATCAAGAATATCAACATCAAACAAATTATTAACAATATCATAAGCAGCCAAAAAATTAGTACACGTCTGTTGATACCTACCATAATTATCAATACGAGGAACCAAAATCAAATCACACTTATCAACTAAATACGCAACATGTCCAATATAATTCTTTAAAGACAAACACATCTCATCAGTAGAATACTTCCTCCCCAACTCCTTTATTTTTCCATTTGTTTCAGGACTAATAATATAATTAATACCCAACTTATCAAAAAAACTAATCCATAAATCACTATAATAATAATAAAATAAACCCCTAGGAATACCAATAGTCAAATTACTCTACCTCCCATTAATATATATTTAAAAAATAAGAAAATATACATAAAATTAAAATTGACTATTTATAACTTTTAATCTATAATAATTATAGATTAAAAAATATATCTAGGAGGTATAACATGTACATAAAAGAACTAACAAACGAAGAATTTATATCATTTACAAATACATTCCCATATAAATCATTCTATCAAACACCAGAATATGCATTTGTTATGAACCACGAAAAAAACGAAGCATTCTTTATAGGATTAGTAGATGATAACTACATACTAGCCGCAACACTAGTAATAGTAGAAAAAAGAAGCGGATTCAAATATGCATACACACCTCGTGGATTTTTAATAAACTTTAACGACTACACACTAGTAGAAGAATTTACAAAACTACTAAAAGAATTTCTAGGAAAAAAAGATATAGTTGCATTCAGAATAAATCCAATGATCATAAAAAACATATACAATAATAAAAAACAAGTAATATATCAAAGTAAACACTATGATAGTATATTTGAACAACTAATAAAACTAGGATATAACCATCAAGGATATAACGACTACTTTGAAAACATAAAACCCAGATTCGAAGCAGTATTAAATATAGAAACAACTTCAGAAGACATATTCAAAAACATAGATAAAAACTATAGAAAAAAAATAAACAACGCAATTGAAGACGGAATACATGTATATAAAGGTAACTTCAATGAACTAAAATATTTATATGAACAATCAAAATATAAATATCCAAGAAGCTACTCATTCCTACAAGACATATATAAAAACTTCGATCAAAAAGGAATGGTTGATTTATACTACGCAAAACTAAATACAGAAGAATACCTAATGAATAGCCAAAAAGAACATGAACAACTAGAATCAGAAACAAACAATATAAACTACAAAATAATGGAAGACCTACATAAAGACAAATCAAAACTAATAAATAAAAAACTAACAAGCGATTCACTACTAAATAAATACGAAAATAAACTAATAACCGCAACAAGTCTACTACAACAATATCCACAAGGAATAGTTCTAGCAAGCCTTATGGTAATAAAATACTATGGAACAATATATATGTTTATGGATGGATATGACATGAACTATAGATACCTAAACGCAAAACACCTATTACTTTGGAAAGTAATAGAAGAATACTCAAAAAAAGGATTCAAAAAATTTAATCTAGGCGGAATTAGTAACATAACAAAAGACGATAAATATAAAGGACTAAACGACTTTAGAATGAACTTTGGTGGATGCGCAATAGAATATGCTGGAGACTTTGAATTAGTAACAAATAATACACTTTACTTCATGTATAAAAAAGCAACACAACTATCAAATATAATAAAGAAAAAAAACGACTAAAGAACTGATTTGAAGAAAATCTACACGAAATAAAAAAAACGTGTAGATTTTTTGTATGGTAAAATTAATATAAGGAGGAAAAATATGGCAAGAGAATATCGACACTTTACTAGAGAAGATA
>Ga0129307_1000869_pt1 | contig 40119 bp, 34 predicted proteins | sample P1105metagenome_FD_94437 | JGI IMG/M metagenome (GOLD analysis project Ga0129307, IMG submission 94437) | Capybara group fecal microbial communities from Wisconsin, USA - P1105 metagenome | ecosystem: Host-associated > Mammals > Digestive system > Large intestine > Fecal | place: USA: Wisconsin...
CTGGCTGCCAAGATGGGTGGTACCACTGGCTGCACCAGACCGGTTGTCGACGAAGGTTGGGTTCCGGATGACAGCAAGATGATCGGTACTTCCGGTAAGGGCGTCCGTCCGAAAGTCTACGTTGGCTTCGGTATCTCCGGTGCTGCTCACCATCTGTGCGGCATGAAGGATGCTGGCCTGATCATCTCCGTCAACAGCGACGGTGAAGCTCCGGTCTTCGGTGCTTCCGACTACGCTGTCGTTGGCGATGGTATGCCGGTTGTCGATGCGCTGCTCGAGAAGCTCTAAACTGCTTCGCGGAAACGCATATACGCAATCCAAAAGGAGTCCCTTCGGGGGCTCCTTTTTCGTGCTATGTACAGGCGGGATAGGCGGCACGACTGTCAGCCGCTATTGCTCGGCGATCTGAGTTCGCTTCGCTCACAAACGATCGCCTCGCAACAGCGACTGCGTCGTGCCGGGCATATAACTGCATACACGCACGAAAAACGACTTCCGAGAGGGAAGGGCAGTGCGTGCGCCGCGCCTATATATCTGCACTGACATACGGAAAAGGAGCAGCGAAGGAGAAATGGTTGCCGCTCGTTAAGAACCGGCGTCGCGGATACTCATCCACAAGCCTCTGACTGCATCTTCTTGAAAAAGGATCTCCGACAGGGCTTTGAAATGACAAAAAATAGCAATTTCAATGAAATATGTCCACATTGGCATAAAAGCAATGCAGTGTGGACAAATTTTCAACGATTGCGGCGCTGGTTTGCGGGGAATCACAAGAATGATCGCATGGGAGGGCTTTGAACGTTGAAAAAATGTCCACATTCCGCGAATACGCAGCCAGTGTGGACGTAACAGCGAAAAAGCCGCCCGGATGGGCGGCTTCTGGTATTTCTGTGACTCGCGAAATCGAGAAAGTGATTTCGGTTTATTCGCCGGACTCGGGGCGGAAGAAGTAGCCGTAGTGTTTGACTTCGATTGGGGTGTAACCGTATTTGTATTGCAGCAGTTCGCTGACAGTGACGAGCTGGTAGCCCTGGTCGACGAGCTCCGGAACGAGGCGTTCGGTGGCTTCGGCGGAGGAGCTGTAGATGGAATGCATCAGGACGATGCAGCCGTCCAGGTTGCCGATCTTGTGGACTTCTTCCACGACGGCGTCCGCATTGCGGCTGGACCAGTCGAGTGTGTCGACGTCCCAGTTGATGGAGGGCAGACCGAAGATCTGGGCGATCTCATCATTGCCGTTGCCGTAGGGCGGCCGCATGATCGTGGGCGGCTGGCCGGTCGCACGTGTGATCGCATCGATGCTCTTCTGCGCCTGTTCCTGCAGGCTGGCAGAATCGAGCTCGTAGAGGTTCGGATGGCTGTAGGAGTGGGTGCCGACTTCGCAGCCGAGTTTGAGTTCGCGCTGCAGGAGTTCGGCGCCGCGGTCGCCTTCCTCGTCGACGCGTTCGCCGAGTTCGAAGAAGGTGCAGACGGCATCGTATTTCTCCATGACATTCAGGATGCGGTCGGTCGAGTCGTCGACGCTCGGACCGTCGTCGTAGGTGAGGGCGACCATCGGTTTGTTCGGGTCGATGATGCGCTTGCCGATATCCGTGCGGATGACGCCGTCGAATTTCTCATAGGGGATGGTCATGCTGATGGCGCCCTGGTCGGCGGAGGCGACGGTGCCGCTGTTAAAGAAGAACTTGACGCCGTCCTCCGTGAGGATGAAGTTCTCTGCGGCGGCATCGATCTGCGCAGCGTAGTCTTCGGTGAGGTTTTCCGCGTAGTTTTCCTGCAGGTAGGCATCCGCTTCCTGTTTGAAGACGCTGTTGTAATCGCCGTAGAACATCTGCGAGAGTGTCAGTTCGCCGCCGGTCTTGGTGGCGATGTTGTAGCAGTCGACGCGTTCTGAGAGCGATTCCTCGTCATCGATATTGCTGTAGTGATACGTATGGACGGCCACGCTCTCCGCATCATACGGCGTTGCGGAAGCTTCATAGGCGGCCATGAGGGCGACCTGGTTCTGCTGCGCGACGGTCTGGTTGTCGTTTTCGAAATTCAGGCGGTCCTGCGCCCAGACATCAGCAATGGCGGTGTCGATGGCCTCGTAGCCGGTGGCGGGCATGACAGTCGCGAACGACATCGGCTCGCCGTATTCGTACTGGAATTCGCCGCCGTACATCTTGGTGTCGCCGTCGATGCTCTTCATTGTCTCTTTGGCGAATTTTTCGAATCCGGATTCACTGCTGTAGCCGGAACGGTCGAGCAGGTGCCGGACGCCGAAGAAGCCGAGTGCGGCGATCAGTAACAGAACGATGACGGCCAGGATGAACCTGCGGATCTTGATGATCCGGTACCGTTTCGCTCTGCGCGGGTTTTGGTCGAAAATGTTTCTGTTGCTCATGGTGTTTTATCTTGCTTTCAGTTTGTAACAGTAATATGTAACAAAAGTGGCTGTTTCAACCTCTACTATGGTATCACAAGTGGTATTCCGAAAAAAGTATAGATATAGGAAAGGAATTCTTAAGAATTATGAATGCGGCGGGTGTTTGGCGGATGTTAAGTCTCTGCCGGAATTGTAAAGAAAGAGGTGTTGCCGGCGCGTTAAGGTTGGCCGGGGAGGTGGAAAAGAACGCTGCCGTCTGTGAAACGGCTGCAATAATGTGATATAATTCTAAAAGGTATGCAATAGAGGAGGTGCCATCCAGATGGATGACCAAACAGTATGGATGATCGTGATCATCGCCGTGCTCGTGATCCTGTCGGCGTATTTCTCGGCAACGGAGACGGCGTTCACCTCGGTCAACCGCATCAAGATCAAAAATATGTCCATGGACGGGGACCGCAGAGCTGAACGCGTGCTGGCGCTGATCGGCGAGTACGACAAGCTGCTGTCCACCATCCTGATCGGCAACAATATCGTCAACATCGGCATGACCGCCATCGCTACAATGCTGTTCGTGGAACTCTACGGCAGCAGGGGCGCATCTTACGCGACGCTGGTGATGACGCTGGTGGTCCTGGTCTTCGGCGAGATCTCTCCAAAGAGCCTTGCCAAGGAATCGCCGGAGTCGTTCTCCATGTTCTCGGCGCCGATGATCCGCGGATTCATGTGGCTGCTGACGCCGGTCAACTACCTGTTCTCGCTGTGGAAAAAGGTGCTCAGCAAGGTGTTCCACGTCAGCAACACGCGCAACATCTCGGAGGATGAGCTGCTGACCATGGTCGAGGAGGCGGAGACGGAAGGGTCTCTGGAACAGGAGCAGAGCGAACTGATCCAGAATGCGATCGAGTTCAACGAAGTCGAAGCGGAAGAAGTCATGACCCCGCGTGTCGACATCGTTGCGATCGATCTGTCGATGAGCGAAGAGGAAATCCAGGATGTCTTTCGGACAACCGGGTTCTCGCGTCTGCCGGTCTATGAAGAGGACATGGACAGCGTACAGGGCGTCCTCAACGAAAAGGACTTCCACAACTACGTACTCGGCGGCGAGCATACCGTCTCCGACTTCGTCAAGCCGGTCGTCTTCGTGGCGGGCAGCATGCGGATCAGCAGTCTGCTGCGCAAGCTCCAGTCGATGCAGACGCACATGGCGATCATCGTCGACGAATACGGCGGGACGGAAGGCCTGGTCACGATGGAGGATATCATCGAGGAACTCGTCGGCGAGATCTACGACGAGCACGATGCGATCATGAGCCAGGAGATCACGGAGCTCCAGAACGGCAGCTACCGCGTCCTGTGCAACGCTTCACTGAGCAAGGTGCTGGATTTCTTTGATGTCGATGAAGAGATCGACGCCAACACCGTCAACGGCTGGGTCGTGCTGTGCCTCGACAAGCTGCCGGAAAAAGGCGACCGCTTTGAGGTCACCATGGACAAGAAAGTATTCCGCGGGAGGGTCACCAAGGCGACCGACAAGAAAGCCCTGGAGATCAACCTCGAAGTCTCCGCTGCGCCGGAGGACGACGCGGAATCAAAATAAAACAAACATCGGGCTGCCCCCGGGCAAGCCGGAAAGGAAACGACGTAAATGGGTTTAATGGAAAAGATCTTTGGCGATCTGAACGCCAAAGAGGTCAAGAAGATTGAAAAGATCGTCGAGAAAGTGGAAGCGCTCGATGAAACGATGCAGGCCAAGTCCGACGACGAACTGCGTGCGATGACGCCGCATCTGAAGGAACGGCTCGCGCAGGGCGAAACACTGGACGATATCCTGCCGGAAGCGTTCGCGGTCTGCCGGGAGGCGGCCTGGAGAACGCTGGGCATGAAACACTTCCACGTACAGCTCATCGGCGGCGTCGCCCTCCATCAGGGCAACATCGCAGAGATGAAAACCGGTGAAGGTAAAACACTGGTTGCGACCCTGCCGACCTACCTGAACGCGCTGGAAGGCAAAGGCGTCCACGTCGTCACGGTCAATGATTACCTGGCCAAGCGTGACGCGGAGTGGATGGGACAGGTCTATACGTTCCTCGGCATGACCGTCGGCGTTGTCGTTCACGGCATCACCACCGAGGAAAGAAGAGAGGCCTACCAGTCTGACATCACATACGGCACGAACAATGAGTTCGGTTTCGATTACTTAAGAGACAACATGGTCACCTACAAAGAGGCCATGATGCAGCGCGACCTCAACTACGCCATCGTCGACGAGGTCGACTCCATCCTCATCGATGAGGCGAGAACGCCGCTCATCATCTCCGGCAAGGGCGACAAGTCCACGGACCTCTACAAGCAGGCGGACCGCTTCGTGAAGATGCTGAAGAACGAGCAGGACTTCACGATCGAGGAAAAAGACAAGCAGATCTCCCTGACCGAAGCAGGCGTTGCCAAGTGCGAAGCGTACTTCAAGATCGACAACTTCTCCGATCCGGAGCACATGGAGATCAACCACCACGTCATGCAGGCTCTGAAAGCCCGCAATATCATGCACCGTGATGTCGACTATATCGTCAAGGACGGCGAGATCGTCATCGTCGATGAGTTCACGGGCCGTCTGATGTTCGGCCGCCGGTACTCCGACGGACTGCACCAGGCGATCGAGGCGAAGGAAAACGTGAGCGTACGCTCCGAGTCCAGAACGCTGGCGACCATCACCCTGCAGAACTATTTCCGCATGTACAACAAGCTCGCCGGTATGACCGGTACCGCGAAGACCGAGGAAGACGAATTCCGCGACATCTACAACATGGAAGTCATCGTCATCCCGACCAACCGCCCCGTCGTCCGTGACGACATGCAGGACGCGGTCTTTGCGACAGAGCGCGGCAAATACAAGGCCATCGTCGACCGCATCGTCGAGGCGCACGAGAAGGGCCAGCCGGTCCTGGTCGGTACCATCTCGATCGAAAAGTCCGAGATCATCGCGGACCAGCTGCAAAAGCGCGGCGTCAAGAACTTCAACGTCCTGAACGCCAAGCAGCATGAGAAGGAAGCGGCGATCGTCGCTGAGGCGGGCCGTGAAGGCGCCGTCACCATCGCGACCAACATGGCAGGCCGTGGTACCGATATCATCCTGGGCGGCAACCCCGAGTTCGAGGCGCGCCGTCAGATGGTCAAAGACGGCTACAGCGATGAACTGATCTACAAGGCGCGTACCTTCGTGCCCACGGACGATCAGGAGGTCATCGACGCGCATAAGCGATTCATCGAACTGCGCGACAAATACACAGCGGAACGCAAGGAAGAGCAGGAACGCGTCAAGGCACTCGGCGGTCTGTACATCATCGGTACGGAGCGCCACGAGTCCCGGCGTATCGACAACCAGCTGCGCGGCCGTTCCGGCCGTCAGGGCGACCCCGGTAAGACGCAGTTCTGCATCTCCCTGGAAGACGATCTGCTCAGACTGTTCGGCGGCGAGCGCATGAAGAGCGTGGTCGACAGACTGGGCGTCGAGGAGGACGAAGCCATCGAGGCGGGCATGATCACCCGCAGCATCGAGAATGCGCAGAAGAAGGTCGAAGGCCGCAACTTCTCCGCCCGTAAATACGTCCTGCAGTACGACAACGTCATGAACAAACAGCGTGAGATCATCTACGGCGAGCGCCGGCGCGTGCTCTTCGGGGAGGACCTGCGCGGGCATATCATGAACATGATGGGCGAGCTCGTGGATGAGTACATGGGCGCCATCGTGGCGGACAGCAAGTACGCGGATGAGTGGGATTTCGAGACGCTCACCAAGGACCTCAGAAGCATCAGTCCGAAATTCGAGGGATTTGAATTCGATGCCGAGGAGCTCGGCAGCATGACCCCGGAATCGCTCCGTGAGGAGATCGTCGAAGAGTTCGAAAAGATCTACGAAGAGAAAGAAGCGGAGATCGGTCCGGACCGTATGCGCGAACTCGAGCGCATGATTCTGATCCGTGTCGTGGACAACAAGTGGATGGACCACATCGACGCGATGGATCAGCTCAAGAGCGGCATCGGCCTGCGCGGTCTGGGCGGTGTGGATCCGGCAGCGGCGTACGCACAGGAAGGCTTCGACATGTTCGAAGAGATGGAAGCCGCCATCAAGGAAGAGACCGTCAGATTCTGCTACAACGTCACACTGCGCACCACGACCGAGCGCCGCGAAGTCTTCGGCAAGGGCGAGGACAAGAAAGACGACTACGTCGATGAAGGCGCACAGGCGGCAACGGCTGCACAGGGCGGCCCGCAGCAGGGCATGAAAGTCCCGCCGCGCGAAAAGAAGCAGGAAACGATCCGCAGGGAATTCCCCAAGGTAGGCCGCAATGATCCATGCCCCTGCGGAAGCGGTAAGAAATACAAATACTGTCATGGCAGAGAGCAGTAAGGAGGAACATCATGTATTGTAAACATTGCGGAAAACAAATTGCTGACGACAGCCTGTTCTGCGAATTCTGCGGCACAAAGCAGGATCACGCAGCACCGGCAGAAGAACCGGCACCGGCAGCCCCCGAGGCACCGGCAGCAGCCCCCGCAGCAGCGGGGATGGCATTTTCGTCAAATGATGGATTCACCAGCGCACCGGCTGGCGGGAACGGATTTATGCCGGGCTCTCCGGCCCCGGGCGTACCGCCTGTCCAGGGCTTTGCAGCAGCGCCGGCTGAAGAGCCGGTTGCCGAGACTGCAGAGGCTGTAGAGGAAGCGGCGGAAGAACCGATCGCTGAGGTCGCAGAAACTGTTGAAGAACCTGTGACTGAGGTCGAAGAAGCAACTGAAGAAGTTGCAGAAGAACCGGTTGCTGCTGAGGTCGAAGAGGCTGTTGAGGAAGCGGTCGAAGAGCCGGCTGCAGAGGTCACGGAAGTTGTAGAAGAAGCAGTAGAAGAACCCGTGGCTGAGGTTGTAGAAGCAGCTGAAGTAGTTGCGGAAGAACCGGTTGCCGAGGTTGAAGAAGCTGTTGAGGAAGTCGCAGCACCCGCTGCAGATGACGGATTCACAGCGGCGCCTGCTGCAGATGCAGGCTTTACGCAGGCAGCGCCGCAGACGGATGGATTTACGCAGGCAGCGCCGCAGAGCGCTGGCTTTACCCAGGCGGCACCGCAGAACGATGGGTTCACCCAGGCGGCGCCGGGCACGGCGGCCGGCATGGCTGGTGCGGCGGCATACGGCGCAGCACAGCAGCAGGGCATGCCGTTTGACTACAACCAGCAGAACGGGCAGTGGAACACAGGCGCGACGCAGAACGGTCCTGTGAATACCATGCCGCAGGGCGATTACATGGGCAATGCCGTTCCGCAGAAAAAAGGCGGCAAGAAAAAGATCATCATCCCGATCGCCATCATCATTGGTCTGCTCGTCATCGGCGGTATCGTCATGGCGGTAACAGGCGGTTTTGGCGGCGGCAGCAGCAATGGCGGCAGCCATTCCGGCAATGCGTCGGAGTACAAGGACGACTGTCTGCTCGTACCGTACGATGAACTGTTCGACAACCTCGACAGCTATGCGGGCGAAGATGTGGAATTCACCGGGGAAGTCTTCGAAATGCATGACGACGGCACCTTTGTGATGGACACCGTCTACGATGAGGAGTATGATATGTACTTCGGCGGCACCCTGATCATCCGGTACGATGGCGATGACATCGAGAACTGGGACGAGATCACGGTCTACGGCACCGTCGAAGAGGATCTGGGAAGCTTTGAGTCGGAGTACGGCGACTATACAGTACCGGTCATCAACGCGCAGTACATCGACCACGAAGAGTAATCGTCTTTCGGGTACACAATATCATACAGTAACAGTTTGGTCCGGCGGTCTTTTGGCCGCCGGCCATGGCATAGAACGGAGGCAAGCATGCTGCAGCTGGATGCAGTCAAATACGAAATGCCGGAGATCCGCAAGACCCTGGATGAAGTCGGGGATTCGCTGGACCTTGCCGGCATGAAGGCGCGGCTCGATGAGCTGAACGCCAGGGTCGCAGAGGCGGATTTCTGGAACGATCAGAAGACGGCGCAGAAAGTCCTGAAAGAAAAGAAGCAGATTGAGGATGAACTGGGCACGTATGAAGATCTCGAGACATCGCTGTCCGATCTTGACGTGCTGATCGAGATGGCGGAGGAAGAGGATGATGAATCGCTCCTTCCCGAGATCGAAGAAGCCAAAGCGCAGATCGAAAAAGACCTCGAAACCTTCCGCATCCGCACCTTGCTCTCCGGAGAATACGACGACAACAATGCCATCCTGTCCGTGCACGGCGGCAGCGGCGGCAACGACGCCAAGGACTGGGCGGAGATGCTCTACCGCATGTACACGCGCTGGGCGCAGAAGAGAGGCTACAAGGTCAAGGTCCTGGATTACCAGGACGATGAAGAAGCCGGCATCAACAGCGCCACCATCCTGGTGGAAGGGGACCACGCCTACGGGTATCTGAAGAATGAGAAGGGCGTGCACCGGCTCGTCCGCATTTCGCCGTTCGACAGTTCCGGCAGACGCCACACCTCGTTCGCTTCGGTCGACGTGACACCGGAGATCGACGACACCGTCGAGGTCGAGATCGATCCGCAGGATATCCGCATCGACACGTACCGCAGCAGCGGCGCAGGCGGCCAGCACGTCAACAAGACAGACAGCGCCATCCGCATCACGCACTTCCCGACGAACATCGTCGTCACCTGCCAGAACGAGCGCTCGCAGCACCAGAACAAGGAGCAGGCGATGAAGATCCTCATGAGCCGGCTGATCGAGCTCAAGGAACGCGAAAAGCTGCAGGATCTGAAGGACCTGCAGGGCGATTACAGCCAGATCACATGGGGCAGCCAGATCCGCTCGTACGTCTTCCAGCCGTACACCATGGTCAAGGACCACAGGACCGGCGCGGAGATGGGCAATGTGCAGGCGGTCATGGACGGTGACATCGATCTGTTCATCGACGAGATGCTCAAGAGCAGCAAGGAAGCGGAGTAAAGCCGCAAAAGCAAGACTGATACAGCAAAACAGAAAGGACGGTGGCTGTCATAGACATCGCACGTATACTCGCCGAGGAACTCGGCATCGGCAAAGACCAGGCGGATCAGGTTATCCGCCTTCTTGATGAGGGGAACACGATCCCGTTCATCGCAAGATACAGGAAAGAGATGACCCGCGGGATGGACGATACCTCCCTGCGGGCTTTTGAAGAGCGCCTTGCGTACCTGCGTGGACTGGAGGAGAGAAAGGAAGAAGTCCTGCGCCTCATCGACGAGCAGGGCAAACTCACACCTGAACTGACGGCGCAGATCAACGAAGCAACCGTACTCCAGCGCGTCGAAGACCTGTACAAGCCGTTTAAGAAAAAGCGGCAGACCCGCGCGGCGAAGGCCAGAGCGAAAGGCCTCGAACCGCTCGCCATGGCGCTGCTGGATAAAAGGAACACCGTCCCGCTCACAGAGCAGGCAGGGGCGTACCTCAATGAAGAGGTCGCAACGGCTGAGGATGCTGTCGCAGGGGCCTGCGACATCGTTGCGGAGATCGTGGCGGACGACCCGGAGATGACGGACCGTATCCGTACACGCACGGAGAAGTCCGCGCAGATCGCTGTTTCGGCGGGCGCGGAGGAAGACGAGCAGGGCACCTACGACAACTACAAGGATTTCGAGCAATCGCTCTCGAAGATCCCGGGGCACCGGATCCTTGCGATCAACCGCGGTGAGAAAGAAAAGAAACTCAAAGTCAGCGTGCAAGTGGATGAAGCCATGATGGAGGAGATCCTGGAAAGGCGATTCCTCAGAAAGGGCAGTGTCAACGAAGTGCTCATGGAGGAAACGCTCACGGATGCCTACAAGCGCCTCATCGCCCCGTCGATCGAGCGTGAAATGCGGAACATGCTGACCGAAAAAGCGCAGGAAGAGGCGATCAAGGTCTTCGGCCGCAACACCGAGAGCCTGCTGATGGTCCCGCCCGTACGCGGGGCGCGCATCGTCAGCATCGACCCGGGGTACAGGACCGGCTGCAAGGTGGCGGTACTGGATGAGACCGGCAAACTGCTCGACCATACGACGATCTACCCGACCAAGCCGCGGGCGGACATCGTGGGGTCCGAGAAGGTCCTGGAATCGCTCTGCGCAAAGTACGACATCAACACGATCGTCATCGGCAACGGCACCGGCGGCCGCGAGACAGAGGAGTTCGTCGCCGGCTATATCAGACGGTCCGGCCGGGAGATCCGGTACACCATCGTCAACGAGGCGGGGGCTTCGGTCTACAGCGCTTCCAAGCTGGCGGCGGAGGAATATCCGGACCTCGATGTGACGACCAGGGGCGCCATGTCGCTGGGAAGACGTCTGCAGGATCCGCTGGCGGAGCTCGTGAAGATCCCTATCAAGAGCATCGGCGTCGGGCAGTACCAGCACGACATGGACCAGAAAAAACTCGAGAAAGAACTGCACGATGTGGTCGAGGCCTGCGTCAACAGCGTCGGCGTCGATCTGAACACGGCCTCGCCATCCCTGCTGAAATACGTAGCGGGCATCAACGAGACGGTCGCGAAGAACATCGTGGCATACAGAGAAGAAAACGGCCGGTTCACCTCCCGCCGGCAGCTGCTCAAGGTGCCGAAGCTCGGTGCGAAGGCGTATGAGCAGTGCGCGGGATTTCTGCGGATCGCCGGCGGCAGCGAAGTGCTGGACGCGACCGGGATCCATCCGGAGTCGTACGACGCGGCGAAGAAGGTGCTCGCGAAGATTGGCCTCGGTCCTGCGGACATCGGCAACACCGGCCGGTGCAGGGAAGCGGTCCATGCGCTGCGAAAGGACAAGGGCGCGATGCGGCGGACAGCGGAGGAGACCGGCGTCGGCGGATTCACGCTGGACGACATCCTGACGGAGATCGAAAAGCCGGGCCGCGACCCGCGCGACGATGCACCGGAAGTTGTGTTCAGAAGAGACGTCACCACGATGGAGGATATGCAGCCGGGGATGGAACTGACCGGCACGGTGCGCAATGTCGTGGACTTCGGGGCGTTCGTCGACGTCGGCGTCAAGACGGACGGCCTGGTACATATTTCGCAGCTTGCGGACAGATTTGTAAAGCATCCGCTGGATGTGGTGTCTGTCGGCGATACGGTGCGGGTGCGCATTCTGGAAGTGGATCATAAAAAGGGGCGCATCAGCCTGACGATGAAAGGCGTTGCGCAGCCCGGGCACAAGAAATGACAGGGCGATTCCCGGACGACCACCACATGTTGTGACTGACCGCACCCGGGGGAAAATATCGTTATGAAATTGTCAAAAACGGGCCGAAATGGTTAAAAAGTCATTGCGACTTCGGGCACCTCATGATATTATTACAGAGTGCGAAAAAAGGCACAGAAAGTCATTATAGTTAAGGAGTAAAACGAGATGATTTTAGAGACAATAATTAACTTCTCGCAGACAATGGGTATCATGAACCTCGATTACCGTTCGGTCATCATGGTCGTGGTTGCCTGCGTCTTCCTGTATCTGGCCATCAGACATGGTTTTGAGCCGCTGCTGCTCGTCCCGATCGCGTTCGGTATGCTGCTTTCCAACCTGCCGCTGACCGGTATTTTCGAGGCACACCCCGAAGGGGAATTCGCCACCTGGGGCTTGTTCTCAGTATTCTATGCGTTAAAACCAGTACTACCGTCACTGATCTTTATGGGTGTCGGTGCGATGACTGACTTTGGTCCGCTGATCGCGAACCCGAAGTCCCTGCTCATGGGCGCCGGCGCACAGTTCGGTATCTTCATCGCCTTCACAGGCGCGATCCTGCTGGGCTTCAATGCGCAGGAAGCTGCATCCATCGGTATCATCGGTGGTGCTGACGGTCCTACCGCGATCTTCCTGACACAGAAGCTGGCTCCGCATCTCCTCGGTGCGATCGCTGTAGCAGCGTACTCCTACATGGCGCTGGTACCGATCATTCAGCCGCCGATCATGAATGCGGTCACCACCAAGCACGAGAGAATGATCAAGATGCAGCAGCTCCGTCCGGTCAGCCAGAAAGAGAAGATCCTCTTCCCGATCATGGTTACCATCCTGGTCGTCCTGCTGATCCCGTCGGCTGCTCCGCTGGTCGGCTGCCTGATGCTCGGCAACCTGTTCAAAGAATCCGGCCGTACGCTGCGTCTGTCCGACACCGCGTCCAACGCTATGATGAACATCGTCGTCATCATGCTCGGCCTCTGCGTCGGTGCTTCCGCTGTCGGTGAGACCTTCCTGACCTGGTCCACCATCAAGATCGTCATCCTGGGCGTCATCGCTTTCGGATTCGGTACTTTCGGCGGCCTGATCATCGCGAAGATCATGAACGCTGTCAGCAAGAGCCCGATCAACCCGCTCATCGGTTCCGCCGGCGTATCCGCTGTACCGATGGCTGCGCGTGTATCCCAGGTTGAGGGTGCGAAGAATGACCCGACCAACTTCCTGCTCATGCATGCGATGGGTCCGAACGTTGCTGGTGTTATCGGTTCTGCTGTTGCGGCCTGCACCATGCTGTCCATGTTTGGTCCTTATGTATAAACACAAGTAGCTAGTTGATTTTAAGAAGACTTTCGAAGGAGATCGCTGCGGCGGTCTCCTTTTTATTGCCCGGCGCAAGGGGCGGTGCGCGCGTCCGGCGGCGCTTTCTGACCGGTATCCAATCTTTTGCGAAGGATAGAGTTTTGCCTGTGAACATGGTATAATTTTCTGGTATGCGGACATCTTTTGTGCGCATGCAATGAGTGAAAATCAAGAAGGGAAGTAAAAGGAACATTATGCACAATACAGAACGCAACGAGGGACCTCTTGCCGGCATCGCCGCACGCTGGATCGACACTGTCGAAGACGAGCACGGCGTGCTGCAGGAGATTTCCTTTAAGAACACGGAGCATTTCAACTTCGCCTATGACGTTGTGGACGAGCTGGCCAGGCTGACGCCGAACCGCCGCGCGATGCTCTATGTGGATAAAGAAAAGAACGAGCGGTCTTTCACCTTCAAGGAGATGAGCGATTACTCCTCGATGACGGCCAACTACTTCAAGCGGCTCGGCATCGGCAAAGGGGACCGTGTCCTTCTCGTGCTCAAACGCCACTACCAGTTCTGGTTCGCGATCCTGGCGCTCCACAAGCTCGGCGCAGTTGCCGTCCCCGGCACGCACCAGCTCAAGGAGGAGGATTTCCGGTACCGGTTTGACATCGGCAAGCTCAAGGCTGTCTTCTGCACGCACGAGGACGATGTCGTGGAAGAGGCCGGCAAGGCGCTCGAGGATCATCCGGAGATCATCCGGATCATGACCGGCATCGCAAAGCCCGGCTGGCATGAGTTCAACGAGGAACTGGCGCTCGAGAGCAGAGAGTTTGAAAGAGTCGAGACCAGCGGCGACGATCCGATGGTCATGTTCTATACGTCCGGCACCACCGGGCAGCCCAAGATGGTCACGCACAACTTCAAGTACCCGCTGGGACACTACATCACCGCGAAGTACTGGCAGCACGTCGATCCGTACGGCCTGCACTTCTCGGTCGCGGACACCGGCTGGGGCAAGGCGCTGTGGGGTAAGCTCTACGGCCAGTGGCTGTGCGAGGCGGCGGTCTTCGTCTACGACATGGAGACCTTCGTGCCGCATGACTTCCTGACGCTCTTCCGGGCGTACGGGATCACGACGTTCTGCGCGCCGCCGACCGCCTACAGGGTGTTCGTCAAGCGCGACCTGAGCAAATACGGCATCATGGATCTGCAGTATGCGACGACCGCGGGCGAAGCGCTCAACGCGGAAGTGTGGCAGCAGTTTTACGACAAAACCGGTCTGAAGATCATGGAAGGCTTCGGGCAGACCGAGACGACGCTCTCTCTGGCGACGCTGTACGGCACGGAGCCGAAACCCGGCTCCATGGGCAAACCGAGCCCGATGTACGACGTCGACCTGGTGGACCCCGAAGGCAACAGCCTCCCGAACGGCGAAGTCGGTGAGGTCATCATCCGCACGGATAAGAACGTCCCCTGCGGCCTGTTCTGCGGCTACTTCGGCAGCGAAGACAAGCTGGAGGACGTCTGGTATGACAACATGTACCACACCGGCGACACCGCTTACCGCGACGAGGACGGCTACTACTGGTACGTTGGCAGAACGGACGATCTGATCAAGTCCTGCGGTTACCGCGTCGGCCCGTTCGAGGTCGAGTCGGTCCTGATGGAACTGCCGTACGTGCTCGAGTGCGCGGTCACCGGCATTCCGGACAAAAACCGCGGCCAGCTCGTCAAGGCGACCGTCGTCCTGACAGAGGGCACGGAAGGCACGCGCGAACTCGCCAAGGAGATCATGCGCTACGCCAAGGAGCACATGGCGCACTACAAGGTGCCGCGCGTTGTGGACTTCGTAGAGGAACTTCCCAAGACGATCAGCGGCAAGGTCCGCCGTGTGGAAATCCGCAAGGACAAGTAGCAGGCAGTGAAAGGAAGACCGCATTCATGCTGGAAGCAGTACTGTTTGATTTTGACGGGACGCTGATGAACACCGACGAGGTGGTCCTGCGTTCCTGGCAGCACACGTATGAAGGGATGGGAAGACCCGTTCCCTCCGACGCATACATCCGGACGACGTTCGGCGAGCCGCTCATCCGCTCGATGCAGGAGGAGTTTCCCGAGGCGGACTACAAGGTCCCGCTGGGCATCTACCGGACGTTCAACGAATCGCGTTTTCTCGAGTATGCGAAGCCGTATCCCGGCATGGTCGAGCTGATTGACCGGCTGCGCGAAAAAGGCATCCTGACCGCACTCGTGACATCGCGTCTTAAGAGAACGACCTACATCGGCCTGGAGCACTTCGATCTCGTCCGCCGCTTCGATGCGATCCTGACGGAAGACGAAAGCCCCAGCAGCAAGCCGGATCCCGGTCCTGTCTACGTGACGCTGCGGATGCTCGGCATGGACTTCAAGGAATCGCCAAACGGCGCTGTCGCACCGGACGGAACGTCCCTCAAGGACCGCGTGCTGATGATCGGTGACTCCATCTACGACATCCGCTGCTGCGACAATGCGGGCATCGGCTCCATGCTGGTGACCTGGACGGAAGCGCTGAAGATCACGCAGGAAGGGAATGTGAATACGGCGGTCCACGGCAACGGTGAGGAAGTGCATCCGGACTTCATCCTTCCGGACGCGGACGACTTCGAGAAGGTCCTGGCAGGCAGGATCTAGGCATGTAAACAACCGCAGCGCGGCTGCGGCAGTATAAAAACAATAATGAGGTGAATCATGAACAGAGTTTGTGAAATTCTTGGAACAGAATATCCGATCATCCAGGGCGCGATGGCGCGCATCGCCACGGCGGAGCTGGCCGGCGCGGTCAGCAACGGCGGCGGTCTCGGCATCATCGCGGCGGGCGGCGCGCCTGTCGAATGGGTGAAGGAGCAGATCGATAAATGCAGAGCGATCACCGACAAACCGTTCGGTGTGAACATCATGCTGCTGGCGGACAACGTCGACGAGCTCGTGGATCTTCTCATCGAGGAGAAGGTCGCGGTCGTCACCACAGGCGCCGGCAACCCGGGCAAGTACATCCCGCGCTTTAAAGAGGCGGGCATCAAGGTCATCCCGGTCGTGGCGAACGTGACACTGGCCAAGCGCGTCCAGCGCGCCGGTGCGGATGCCGTCGTGGCGGAAGGCTGCGAGGCGGGCGGCCACATCGGAGAGACGACCACCATGGCGATGATTCCGCAGATGGTGGACGCCCTGGACATCCCTGTCATCGCGGCGGGCGGCATCGCCGACGGACGCGGCCTCGCAGCGGCGTACATGCTCGGTGCGGAAGGCGTGCAGATGGGTACGCGATTCCTCGTCGCTGAAGAATGCATCGTCAGCCAGCCGTACAAGGAGATGGTCCTCAAGGCAAAGGACAGCAGCACAGTTGCCACAGGCAGATTCACCGGCCATCCGGTCCGCGTGCTGAAGAACAAGCTCTCCCGCCAGATGCTGGAGCTCGAAAAGACACAGGATCTCGAGGAGTTCGAACGCCTCGGCACAGGCGCACTCTCCCGTGCGGTCCTGCAGGGCGACGTCGATCACGGCTCGGTCATGTCCGGCCAGATTGCAGGCCTTGTCAATAAAGAGCAGCCCGCTGCTGAGATCATCCGTGAGATGTTTGAGGAAGCAGAGAAGATCTACGATGCCAGAGCGGCTGTGGTTAAGGAAAGATAGGAGAATCTGCTGCAGAACGCAGCGAGCAAGAGGAAAAACAGTATGAAGATAGGCGTCATCTTTGCCGGCCAGGGCGCACAGTACGAAGGCATGGGCAAAGACTTATACGACAATTACGAACGGGCACGCGCGGTGTTCGACGAGGCCGGGGAGGAAGTGAAGAACTGGTGCTTCACGGCCGACAAGGAAACGCTCCGCAAGACCCACATCACGCAGCCGACAGTCTACACAGTCACGATGGCTGCCTACGAAGCCCTGCTCGGCGAGCTGGAAAAGGAAGGTCTGCTGACAGGCAGCCCGGACGATCCGGTCGAGATCGCAGGGTTTGCGGGATTCAGCCTCGGCGAGTACGCGGCGCTGACCGCGGCGGGCTGCATCGACGACCTCGACAAAGGCCTCGAGATCGTGGAGACGCGCGGCCGGCTCATGGAGGCGGCAGGCCTCGATGAGAACGGGGAAAACCGCGGCGGCATGGCGGCGGCGTTCGGCCCCGCTGAGAAAGTCGTGGAGGCAGTCGCAGCAGTCGCAGACGGACGCATCCTCGAGGCGGTCAACTTCAACAACCCGAAGCAGACCGTCGTCGCGGGCGAGTTCGCGGCGCTCGACGATTTTCTGGCGCACGCGAAAGACTACCGCCTGAAGTGCAAGCGCCTGTCTGTCGGGACGGCGTTCCACTGCGCGATGATGGCCCCGGCGTCGGACAACCTGCGTCCGGAGCTCGAGAAGGTCGGCTTCTGCGCCCCGCACAAGAAGGTCTACTCCAACATCACCGCCGAAGACATCATGGCCGGCTATGAAGAGGGACAGGACGTCAATGAATACCTGGCGGACGTTATGGCCAGACAGGTCAAGAGCCCGGTCATCTTCGTGGAGGTCATCCGCCACATGGTCCGCGACGGCATCGAGATGTTCATCGAAGTCGGCCCGGGCGAGACGCTTTCCGGCTTTGTCAGAAAGACCGAGAAAGAAGTCAAGGCGCACAACGTAGAGGATAAGGAATCGCTCGAGCTCGCTGTCGCTTCCCTGAAAGAAGCGTTGGCGGAAAGAGCCGCACAGTAAGCGATTCCATAAGGATAAGAAGGAGAACAGCATGTTATTAGAAGGCAAATCCGCCATCATCACCGGCGGCGTCAGAGGCATCGGCCGTGGCATCGCAGAGGCGTTCTGCAAAGAGGGCGCCAATGTGGTCCTCGTGTACCGCAGCAACGACGAAGCAGCGGAAGCGACCCGCGCAGCACTGGCCGCCTACGGCACCGGTGTGGAACTCGTCAAGGGCGACGTCGCATCGATGGAAACGGCCAAGGAAGCCGTAGCGCGCTGCAAGGAAACGTTCGGCAGTGTGGACATCCTGGTCAACAACGCCGGCATCACCAAGGACAAACTCCTGCTCAAGATGTCCGATGAGGACTTCGGGCAGGTCGTCGATATCAACCTGAAGGGAAGCTTCAACTTCCTGCAGGCGGCGGGCAGCGTCATGATGAAGCAGCGCCACGGGGCAATCATCAACATGGCGTCCATCTCCGGCGTCATGGGCAACCCCGGCCAGGTCAACTACAGCGCCAGCAAGGCGGGCGTCATCGGCATGACCAAGGCGGCAGCCAAGGAGCTCGGCCGCCGGCACATCCGCGTCAATGCGATCGCACCGGGCTTCATCGAGACCGATATGACGGCAGCCCTGACGGACGACCAGAAAGAAGCCGCGGCGAAGAACATCGGCCTTGGCAGACTCGGCCAGCCTGCGGACATCGCGAACTGCGCGGTCTTCCTGGCATCCGACATGAGCGATTACATCACCGGCCAGGTCATCGGCGTCGATGGCGGCCTGATCATATAGGAGGAAGATACATGGATAAAAGAGTTGTCATCACCGGCATGGGCGCGGTCACCCCGATCGGGCACAGCGTCGAGGAAACATGGCAGGGGATCAAAGACGGTGCCTGCGGCATCGCGGAGATCACCCATTTTGATACGACCGGCGAAAAGTGCCACATGGGCGCTGAGGTCAAGGACTGGGTCTACCCGGACAAGCGCGCGGCGAAGCGCCTCGACCTCGTGAACCAGTACGCCAACATCGCGGCCAAGGAAGCGATGGAACAGAGCGGCATCGTCAGCGGCGAGAACGTTGACCCCGAGCGCTTTGGCATCATCGCGGCGTCCGGCATCGGCGGCGTCAAGACCCTGGAAGACCAGATCGTCAAAGCGACGGTCAAGGATACGACCCGTTTTGTCAGCGCACTGATGGTCCCGATGCTCATCATCAACATGGTCGGCGGCAACCTCGCGATCGAGTACCAGGCGAAGAACTCCTGCCTCGGTCTTGCGACGGCCTGCGCATCCGGCACCCACGGCATCGGCGAAGCGTACCGTATGATCAAGCACGGCTACGCGGACGTCATGATCGGCGGCGGTGCGGAAGCGCCGTTCTCCAAGATCTGCTTTGCCGGTTTTGAGAATATGACAGCGACCACCGTCCGCACGGATCCGAACCGCTGCTCCACCCCGTTCGACGCGGAAAGAGACGGCTTCGTCATGGGCGAAGGCGCCGGCTTCTTCGTGCTGGAAGAGTACGAGCATGCCAAGGCGCGCGGCGCGAAGATCCTGGGCGAGATCGCCGGCTACGGCACCACCTGCGACGCGTACCACATCACCGCACCCGAACCCTCCGGCGACGGCGCGGCAAGAGCCATGAAGATGGCGCTGCAGGATGCGGGCATCGCACCGGAAGAGATCGACTACATCAACGCGCACGGCACGGGTACGCCGCTCAACGACCTGTCCGAGACCCGCGCGATCAAGCTGGCATTCGGCGACGAGACAAAAGTCCCGGTCAGCTCCACCAAGGGCAACATCGGCCACCTGCTCGGCGCGGCCGGCAGTGTGGAAGCCATCTTCTGCCTCAAGGCGATCGAAGAGGGCTGGATCCCGCCGACAATCAACCTCGAGAAACCGGATCCCGAACTGACGCTCGACTACGTCCCGAACGAAGGGCGCAAGGCGGATCTGACCTACACCATGAGTAATTCTCTTGGGTTCGGTGGGCATAACGGTACATTGATCATTAAGAAATTCGAGGACTAAGTTATGCTGATGAACAAAGACGACATCAAAAAAATTATTCCTCATAGAGAGCCATTCCTTCTTGTGGACGAGGTGCTGGAACTCGAGCCCGGCAAGAGCATCACGGCGGTCAAGCATGTGAGCGCGGACGAGTACTACTTTCAGGGACACTTCCCGCAGGAGCCGGTCATGCCCGGCGTGCTCATCGTCGAGACGCTGGCACAGGCGGGCGCCATCGCGGTGCTCTCCATGGAGGATCATAAAGGCAAGACCGCGTATTTCGGCGGCATCAAAGAGGCGAAATTCAAGAGAAAGGTGGTTCCCGGGGATGACCTCATCCTCAAGGTGACCATGGACAAACTCAGGAGCCGTGCGGGCACCGGCAGCTGCGAAGCGTACGTCGGCGATGAACTGGCGTGCAAGTGCCAGGTGCTCTTCATGCTCGGCTAACGGCATCTCAGGAGCACTGCATCGGAGGAATCGCACATGCTGACCATCTGCTATGGCAGAGAAAATGTAGATAAAGACAGGTACCTGTTCGACCGGCTCGCGGAGGACGCGCTGCTGATCGTGCCGGACCAGTATACGCTCGAGGCGGAGAAGGACATCATCGACGCACTCGGGCGCAAGGGACTTCTCGGCATAGAAGTCCTTTCTTTTTCGCGCCTTGGAAGCCGCATCCTGCAGGAGGCGGGCGGCGGCAGACGGCCGATGATCGACCGGTACGGCAGACATATGCTGCTTGGGCGGATCGTGCGCCGGCATGAGAACGACCTGAAGCTGTACGGGCGGTACGGGGAGAACACCTCGTTCCTGTCCATGCTCAACGACATGATCTCGCAGATGAAGCAGTACGGCGCCACCCCGGAAGTGCTGGGAAAGGCGATCGAGGCGATGCCCGAAGACCACGGCCATCTGCGGCAGAAACTGACCGAGCTCAAGCTGGTCTACGAAGAATACGAAAAAGCCATCGACGGCAAGTACGTCGATACGGAAGACCTGATCGGACTGTACTGCGAGCGGCTGCCGCAGTGTGAGGATTTCACCGGCCGGCAGGTCGTGATCTTTGGATTTGACTATTTCACGCCGGGCAATCTGCGGATGATCGGCGAACTGATGAAGGTGAGCCGCGAGATGCTCGTTATGCTGAGTCTCGATGACCGTGAAGAAGGCGATCTGTTCGCGCTCGGCGGCATGATGAGAAAGCGTCTTGCCGACATGGCAAAAAACGCGGGCATCCCGTGCCGCACAGAGCAGGTGCCGGAAAGCTACAGCCTGGCGGCGCGGAGAAAACCGGCGCTGATGTTCCTGGAGTCCCAGCTCTTTGCGATGAGCCCCGGCACCAGCGACGACCACGAGGGCATCGAACTCGTGCGCGCGGCGAACTACTACAGCGAAGCCGCGACGGCAGCCCAGCGCATTCGCAGACTCGTGCAGGAGGAAGGCTACCGCTACCGCGACATCGTCCTGATCTGCAACGACCTCACCACCCGCGGGAGCATCATCCGGCGCGTGTTCAAAGGCTACGGCATGGACGTGTTCCTCGACCAGAAGCGGGACGTGCTGGCGAGCCCGGCTGTCAGCTATATTCTGGCGCTCTTTGCGATCGTGACCAAAGGCTGGCGGCGGCGCGACGTGATCGCTCTGCTGAAGACAGGCCTGACGGATATGGCGCCGGCGGATGTCAGCCGGTTTGAAAACTACTGTGAACATTACCGCATCGACGGGAAGCGATTCCAGGAGCCGTTTGTCAAAGGCGTCACCGACCTCGGGGAGGAAGGCCTCGCCGAGCTGGAGTCTCTGCGTGCCTCCCTGGCCGGCCCGCTCGCTGTCTTTGCGGAGGACTTTAAGAATGCGCAGACCGTCCGGGAGAAGGCGTCTGTGCTCTTCGCATACCTGCAGGAGAAGGCGCAGCTGCCCGCGCATATGGAATCGCTCGTGCAGGAGCAGTTTGATGCGGGCGACGGCGACCTGGCGCAGGAGACCGCGCAGATCTGGAACATTGCGATGGAGATCCTAGACCAGATCGTGGCGATCACCGGGGATGACCGCATCGGGATGGCGAATTTTGCCGACACCTTCCGCGCAGGCATCGAAGCCGTGGAAGTCGGTGTCCTGCCCCCGACGATGGACGGGCTTGTCATGGGCACCATGCAACGGACCCGCACCGGACGCGTCCGGGCGCTGTTCGTGCTGGGGGCGAACGAAGGCATCCTGCCGGCGGATGTGCGCAGCCAGGATGTGCTGACTGAAGACGAAAAGACCTACCTCATGGACAGAGATGTGTCGCTCTGCAAGATGGACCGTCTCCGCGTCATGGAGGAGAACCTCGCCATCTACCGCGACATGGCGCACGCGGATGAACTGCTGTATATCAGCTGCGCCGCAACGGACCAGGAGGGCGGCGCGATCAGCCCGTCGCCGGTCTACGATACGATCAGACAAATGTATCCGGGGATCCGGGAGCAGCAGGACGTGGAAAACCGCGGCAGCTTCCTCGAGCTCATCGGGGGAGAGCGCAGTACGCTGGAACACCTGGGCAGATACTTCAAGCAGAAGATCGAAGAAGATGCGCAGATCGCACGGCCTGTAGATCCGGCGGCTGCGGAAGCACTGCTCTGGTACAGGGAGCACAGACCGGAAGAAGCGGAGAAGATCGAACAGGCAGTGGCATACCGCAACATCGCAGAGCCGGTCGGGCCCGAGACGGCCATGGCGCTGTACGCACATGCCTGGGCGCAGGCGGAGGATGCGGATGACACTCTGTCTGTCAGCCCATCGCGCCTGGAGAAATACGGCGGCTGTCCGTTCGCGCATTTCGTAAAATACGGACTCCGTCCGGAAGAGCCCAAGGACTATGCGGTCCGTGCGTTCGACATGGGCGATGTCTACCACTGGGCACTCAAAGAACTGGCCCAGCGGCTCACCAAAGAAGGCGTTGCCATCACCGACGAGGCATCGCCGTGGATGACGACGAGCCAGGAGGACCGCGACCGGATGATGGACGAGATCCTGACTGAGCGATTCCATGAGTTCAGGGAAGGCCTTCTCGAAGCCGGCAAAGCCGAGCGGTACCGCGCAGACAGGCTGCGGCTTCTCTGCAAGACGGCCGGCAAGGTCATGGTCGAGCAGGTGAGAAAGGGTGCCATTGAAGGGATGGCGTACGAGATGCCGTTCGGCCGCGGCAAGGAGATCCCGCCGGTGCACATCCGGACAAAGGAAGGCATCGACGTGCTCGTCGAGGGAACGATTGACCGCGTGGACTATCTGCCGGGCGGGAAGGTCAAGGTCATCGATTACAAGTCCGAAAAGAAGAAGTACAAGGAAGAAGAGGCCAAGGCGGGGACCCAGCTGCAGCTCTTCCTCTACCTGGCGGCAGCGTCGCAGGGGATGGAGGACGGCAGCGCCAGACGCGAACCGGTCGGGGCGTTCTACTTCCCGGTGGATGCACCTCTGATGAACGGGAAGGATATCCCGGCCAAGGCGCGCACGGATGAGGAAAGCATCGTCAAGGATCTGGAAAAGAAGATCCGCCGGCAGCTCCGGATGAACGGATTCATGCTCGAGCGGGAGGATGTCATCGCGAGCATCGAGGGGGATCTTGACGAAGAAGGCAAGGGAACGGTCGTGCCCATCACGCATATCAAAGGCGACCCGAAGAAGGGCAAAGAGGAACGCCTCGAGGGCGGTGCGGAACTGCATCTTCTCAGGCAGGAAGACTTCGACGCGCTGCTCGCCAGCGTAGCGGGCAGGGTGCAGGAGATGGCAGATGACCTGGCGGCAGGGCACATCGAGATTGCCCCGCGGCGCACCGATCACGAGACCAGCAGCTGCAAGTACTGCGATTACAAAGGCGTCTGCAAGTTCGACATCACATTCCCTGAATGCAAGTATGTGCATATCCATAAAGAGAAGAAGGATGCAACCTCGCCGGAAGCGGAGAATTAACTGACTAGTCTGCGTTTTTTCGGGCATCTTTCGGAATGATGCGCGGAGTGGTATTGTATATTCGCTATGAGTAAGAGAGAGTATTTCAAGTATGTTTTCATAAAAACAATCCCGGTCTTCACCGGGTATACGGTACTTGGCATCGGCTTTGGCATCCTGCTGCAGAAAGCCGGCTTTGGCGTCGGCATGGCCGCCCTGATGGGAATCACGATCTTCTCCGGCACGATGCAGTACGTCGGCGTCGATCTGCTCGCGGGCGGGGCCTCTCTGGTCACAAGCGCCATCGTCACCCTGATGGTCAATGCGCGGTATCTGTTTTACGGGCTCGCGACGGTCGAGAAGTATAAGGATGCCGGCTGGCGGCGGCCGTACATGATCTTCGGCCTCGTCGACGAGAGCTATGCGATCATCGTCTCGGACGACGGTCCGGAGGGAGAGGACCCGAACAAGTTCTGGTTCTATGTCACGCTGTTCGATCAGATCTACTGGATCGTCGGCGACATGCTCGGCGTGCTGATCGGCTCGGCACTGCCGTTCAGTACAGAAGGCGTTGAGTTCATCATGACGGCGCTGTTCATCACGATCTTTGTGGACCAGTGGAGAGACAACAAGGAACACATCCCTGCGGTGCTCGGCGTGGGCGTCAGCGTGGTGTGCCTGCTGCTCTTTGGCCCGGATAGTTTCCTGATCCCCGCGATGATCATCATCGCAGTGGCGTTGCTGTTCCTTAAGAAGCCGATCGAAAAGCGCGGCAAAATGCCTCTGAAAGGTGGTGATCCGTCATGATCACGACCACGCACGCACTCGGCATTGTGGCGGCCATCGCTCTCGTCAGCGCCGCGCTCAGGTTCTTCCCGGCGCTCGTTTTCCGCGGCAGGGAAACGCCCCAGAGCATCATCTATCTGGGCGATGTGCTGCCCTACGCGATCATGGGCATGCTGCTGGTGTACTGCCTCAAGGCAACGCCTATCCTCGATGCGCCCCACGGTCTGCCGGAACTCATCGCCGTGCTCGTCACCGTCCTGCTGCAGCTCTGGAGAAAGAACTCCCTGCTCAGCATGGTCGTCGGCACAGCGGTCTATATGGTGCTGATCCAGCTCGTCTTCTAAAGAAATAAACGCTGCGCCGCAGTACCCGAGGCGGTCCGGCGCAGCGCCAACAAGTCCTTGACTTGATATTGTAAAAATAGTATTATCTTATGCAGGCACGGTATGCCACTATAGCTCAGTCGGTAGAGCAGCGCATTCGTAACGCGCAGGTCGTCCGTTCGATCCGGATTGGTGGCTCCATACCTGGTGCGGTGCATTAGACACCGCATCCTGGGGCATTAGCGCAGCTGGGAGCGCGTTTGACTGGCAGTCAAGAGGTCACGGGTTCGAGCCCCGTATGCTCCACCATCAGGAGAGACGAGAGATCGTCTCTCTTTTTCTTTGTAGGCGTTGCAATGACTGGGTTCTAAGCCGTGACCTTTGCTTTGATAATCCGCTTGTATTCTTCAAAAAACTGCCCTTTTTTGAACACACCCTCTGAACACAGTGAGGGGTTATCCGAGTGCTGCGGCCATTTTCCGCACTTTCTCTTCGTCAGTGCTTCGATCGTAGCAGTAATTGTTGAGTGTTGTCCTCTCGTCGGTATGGCCGACTATTTTGCGCACTGTGTTGATACTGACGCCGCCATCGAGCATGGTGGACACAAAGGTTTTCCGCGCCTTGTGCGAACTTTTGGCATCGATGCCAAGTATGTCGCAGTAGCGGTAGAATGCCTTCGTTACCGACGTGTAGAGTACCGGCCCTTCATTCATGGAGAAGATGTAACCGTCGTCTGGAGCGCCGTGTTCTTGCTGGCACTGTCTGGCTGCGTTGATCAGATTCCAGGCTTTCGGCACAAGAGGGATCTCCCGGTCGCCAAAGGTGCCTTTGGTGTCCTCTGTGACCACGTTGTCCGGATGATGTACGGTCCGCCGGATGGTTAGATTGTTGCCTTCAATGTCGCTGTACCTGATGCCGCAGATCTCACCGACTCTGGCGCCGGTGTAGAACATGAACATGACAGCGAGCGGCGTCAGCTGATGCACGTTGTAGTGCTTCGTCTCAAAGTCCTTCCATGCCAACTCTTCGAGTTTTCTCTGCTCTTCTCTGGTAAACACTTGCGTGCGGTCCGGCTTTTTATGCTCCGGCACAAGTACTCTCTTCTTATCGACTCTGACATCGCGGAAGGGATTCTTGTCAATGACGCCAAGGTCAACGGCGTAGTCCAGCTCCTGCCGGATGATCAGACTAAAGTTGGTGTACTTGTGTTTTGTCATCTCGTGCTCGCGGATCATTTCATGGACCCATCTGTCCAGTTCCAGTTTTGTCAGACTTGATATAGGCTTGTTCACGATGGCTGTGTTCGCGTAGTAGCGGTCCCAGTCATTCTGAACACGAGCGACGGATGATGCTTTCACGTGCAGTGCCTTGAACTCGAGCCACTCCTTGTAGAGCGAGGCCATGGTCGTTCTCTTTTTCAGTCTGGTCGTCTTCACACCGAGATAGAAGTCGCACAGGGCATCTTCCAGATCTTCGCGGTTGCTCTTGACGATCGCCTTGCGCCCATACTTGTTGGTTTCGTCTTTGATATAAGTGCGCCACCGTCCGTCTTTATCCTGATAGATATTGTACGGATGGTTTTCGAGTATCTGCTGCCTCCTTGATTGTTTCATCTGTGTAGTAACACCGTCCAAGTCGATGCTACCATTGCTGATGAGGAAGTTCAATATTTCTTCTGCAGGGAGTCCTATGGCAGAAGGCATCGCTGCGGTCGTGTTCAGTTGTACGTTACTTGTGTTCATCACGCTGCGACACCTCCTTTCTTTCATCCGGGGTCTTAGGGTCTCCCTAAAGTGTGTTTTTCGTTTTTACGGAAAAAGGCTTTGCTTGCTATTACGACTAAGCGTCTCTTAAATCATCTAAATAAAGTCTAAGGGTCATCAGTTAGGGCATCTCGAACATGCCTTCCAGAAGACCGTTAAGGTCATCCAGTGACGCAAATGACGATGATGACGATGGATTATCTGCCGTATAAATATCGCCGTCATAAGCGTCACTATCGTCATTTTTCTCTGCGCATTCTTCGTTTTGTTTAGCGTTTCCCGCATGTGCTGGCGTATAAATGAAGGTCCTTTCGCGGCGTCCCGAGGATCTTTTGGAAGAAATCTTGATACATTCCGGTGCGAAGACTTCGTAGTAAAACTTCGTTATGCTGGCACTGAATGCATTCGCTGCCATCTCTTTTTCACCGATCTCTTCGAGCAGTTCCGAGGCGGTGCCGGTCCATTTATGACATTGTTTGATGTACTCAACGACCCGGTAAAGGCAGTCAGGGATGCGTTCCTTGGCGATTTCTTCTTCGGTTTTTTCCTGCACAAGTTCCCATCTTGGGTGAACAAAACGCAGAATCATTTCCTTCTGCTGTACGTCTCTTCCGGTTAGGACCAGCTTTGCGTTGGGGCTGCTGCGATCCTTTTGAAGGACCAAAATGGTGTCTGCTGTGCCGCTGATCGCGGTCGATCCAGAGATCTCATTGAGTGGATCTGTCCTGTCCTTCATCTTCCGAAGGTGGTGCACCAGGACGATTGCGATGCCATATCGGTCTGCAAACTTTTTCAGTTTTGAGAGTTCTCCATCGTCCCGTTCATACTGATTGACACTCGATTTACCACTGCCTCCGCCGCGAATCTTCTGCAAAGTATCTACGATTACCAATTTGATCTTGGGGTTTTGTTCCAGGATCTCGCGCAGCGATGTTTGGAAGCCGGCATCTGTTTTGGGGCATGTTTTGACGAAGTGCAGATGCTCGGAAGGCGCTTCAGCCAGGTCGAGCAGTCTTGCCTGCAGACGTTCTTCTGTGTCTTCCAGTGCGCAGTACAGAACGCCACACTGCTCTGTTTCCTTCCCGAAAAAAGGCCTGCCGGAAGAGACAGCCAGTGCAATGTCCAGCATCATCCAGCTCTTTCCGGACTTTGGCGCGCCGGCAAGGATGGTCAATCCGAGCGGGATCAGCCCGTCCACGATGTGCTTGGATCTAGTATGATCAAGGGGCTGGAAGAACAGATCTTCTGCGCTGATCAGTTTCATATCGTGACTCATATGTAGGTCCTCCTTTTAAATGTCCTTTCATAGATGAGCCAGGAGGCCTCTAAGTGTCTTAAAACTGTCTTAGTGCAAGACAAAAAAATCCCTTCTGCCAAAAAGCAGAAGGGGACGTTTAAGATAGCTATCGTTATTCGAAATCCTCTTTTTTGGCCTGCGATAAGCGAGAAATTTGATCTGCCTCATCGCGGCTTTTTAGCTGTTCTGCCAGCAGTGCATAGACCTTTTTTTGCCGGTGTTCAACACTGCCGCGGCTCATCTTATGATCAACTGCATACTTGCGGATCGACTTTCTTTCCCAAAACCGCTCTTCGCAAAAGCTTTTGTGATCGCATAGTACTGTGCCTAGGCATTGCTGCAGGAAGAGCAGATCTTCCTGCAGCATCAGAAATTGTTCTCTGCCAAGTACGCCGACAAACTTCTTTGCCTCAACGCAGAGCTTGTATTTTCTATAATCTTCCCTGTAGTTATTGAGCATATCTTTAGCATAGCTTTCGTAGGATACCGATGTTCGATATATACGCACTTGCGTTCCAGTCCGTTCATTATAGGGGTCTTTGCGTATAGGTCCACGCAAATCGTCATTTTCCAGGGTGTCAATCAGCGAATCACCAATGATATAGTTTCTTCGTCTGAACTTCGCTCTTCTTTTCCCATCGACTTCAACTATCTCGCAAAAGGATCGTTTAGTCATGCATTTGTAAACGCGTTCATTTGCCCACGGAGAGTCCTTGTACAGGACCATCATTTCGCCTGTATCCTCATCCGGAACGACCATCACCACATATATCCATTTGTCGTCATATCGCAGGTAATGCCCGGCATATACGCGCTTGTCCTTTACTTCTTTCATGGTTACTGCCTTAAAGACTGTGCTGCTGTTGTAGATTTATCTATAAAAACATCAAGTGGATGCATAGTGCACTCACAAAATGTAATTATATTTTAACGAAAAGAACATGTGTTCGTCAATTGATTTGTTATTGGCTTGATAAGATACTGCTACTGATGAAGAGTGATAAGGTTATCGACCAGCTCGAAATGCTCAGAAATCCTTGTCTGCTCTTCCTTGCTTGGGAAAATGACAGTGCCCTTTAATGCGTTCTCAGCAGACACTTTCATGTCATTTTTTGCGCCTTTATTCACTAACGGATGCATGTAATTATTCATCCTTGCATCTTGTTCAAAATATATTTGAACAAACTCAGGGCAAGTATTATTTAATGGCTTATAGACTGCATAAAGCGTTGATACTATGCCTGGTTTTCCTTTGTTTGTCTTGATAATCCCATACGGATTGGACTTCAACGGTGATTTCGTATAAACCACATCTCCTGTCTCTACGACACCATATGGAGCAACAGACACACCAGCAAAAGAACGTCCTTGAAACTCTATTTGATTAACTATCCCATAATCGCCCGACACAGAAAGGACATCTTCCTTGTCATAGACCTCCTCCTTGTTCTTCACCTTAGACACTGTGAGGTATTCATTTAACTTACGCTGTTCCCAAGAATGAGTACTTTAGCATATAAGAGAATGGTTCTACGAATAAGATCGTTTTGGGCCTTACGCTGATGAAGGGTGATAGTATCATCGAGTCTTGTCAGAAACTCCCCAATTATCTCTTGTTCATCAAGCGATAAAAGGGAAATATTACACAAATATCCGAAACAATTTTAATTTTTGGCATAAAACGGGCTGAATTGTTACACTGCTGGGATATTTCAAAATATACATGGCGTACAGTAGAAAATCAGCGAGGCAATATTGTTATTTGCTCCGCTGATTTTCTGTTACTACTGCTTATTCTTCGCGTATAGCGGACAGAATCCCGGTTTTCTTTAATTCAGCTTTGGCGTATACCGTGAAAATCAGATAGATAACTGCCATAACAGCAATGAGAGCTGCGAGGTACAACCAAGGCAGTTTCAATGTGATACAATGATTTACCGCATCCAATCGCCTGCAAGCAACTATGCTAATAATCGTTCCAAGCACAAGGGATACTGTCAGCGAGCCGCCGAGATAAATACTAATCTCTCTGCTCAGCATTGCCTTTAACTGTTTCTGTGTTGCTCCAACGGCTTTCAGCAGAGCAAACTCCCGTTTTCTATTCTGGAAATCAACCATTAGCATATTCATAAGGCTGATGCTACCAAAAATAAATAGAATTGCCGCCATCATGTATAGCGCCTTGATCGACGAGCTATATCTATACTGGATCGTTTTAATCGTATCTTCAATCGTATTTACCGCCACAGTGCCACTCTGATCTGCAATTTCCTGAACGGCACTCAAGACTTCATCAAAATGTCCGGGAGCAACCTTTATTGCCAAGATGCCAGTCTGGTTCGTTATCCCTGTCAGATTCTTTACCATATCGTATGTCATAATAAAATAAGGACTGCCGGGAACGACCGGACTACGTTCCATTAAATCAGCCGTGTTATAGGTACCTACAACAACTGCATTTATATTGAAAGTGCTGCCATCGAAAGAACGCCCTTCAAGCTGTAAGGTGTCGCCAACGTGTGCGGTGTTCTCCTCGACCAATATTCCGTTTCTTTCGGTCATATCATCATAATCCGCTGTTCCAGATGACAAAACCGCCTGCATTTCTGCAATTTGTTCGCGGTTCAGAGTCGGGAAATCGTCCATAATACTTGTGATAGTTCCAATCTCACCGGGGAATATAATAGACATACAAACACAGTTAAAGGCGGTTACTTTTTCTACCCCAGCAATGTTTTCCAGATCGTGTTGCAATATTTGGCTTTCAAGTGGGTTTTCTTCCAGTTGCAACTTTGAACTTCCATATGGCTCAGATTCGTTATCAAAAGAACTTCCTACAGTATTTTTCACTTGTAAGAGGATACTGCCAGCAGGATAGTATTTAAAAGCTGCCTGTTTTTCTGGATCAATAGAACCGGCAACCGTAGATGCGCCTAACAAAAGTGCGCCACTCACACCAAGCATCACAAGTGTCAAAATTGCTTTTTGTCTGTTCCGTTGTACATTGATTTTCGCCAGATTATAAGAAGAAAGTTTTCGATACTGTTTTGTGCTGCCCTTTGCTTTCCCTGCATATGTGAGGTATCTCGTACCCTCAACAGGAGAAGTATTCATTGCAACTCGGACAGGCTTGAAAATTGCAATGTTCACCATCGCAACGCCTACCACAGCAATCAGTACCGCATAAATGGCAGCCGTCTTGATTTGGAACCCCTCTGGGCACACGATGAATCCAATCAGCAAACCAACGATAAGCCCCAATGGAATACCAGTGATGGCATATCGCAGACCCTCTTTTCTCGCAGTCCATTTTATCTGCTTTTTTGTCATTCCGATTGTCCGCAGTTGCCCGAACATCTGTACATTCTTTACAATCTTAGTGTAAAAGATGCCGTACACAATCGTTGCGGCCAGAACGGCGGCCAACGCAGCCAACAGGGGTACTGGAATCTGAATGCCAGATCGAATACTCCCTGACATAACAGCAAAATACTCTGTGAGATTCACCTGATCTTCCACGATCCCTGTATTTTCAATGACCTTATTAGTAAAGTCAAGAATAGTCGTCGGAATAATGGCATCTGTATTTAGCCGGGTATATGCTGTTACTTGAAGATGCCCCCCCGACAGGCTCGTGGCAAGTTCCTTGCTCACATAGACAGAATAACCGTCACTCTCTTTGGTATCATTCAAAATGCCTGAAAGAGTATATTCTGCTTTGAGCCCTGTGCCAGTTACGTCAAAAGAAATGGTGTCTCCGGGGTGATAGACCTCTCCCAAAAAGTCAATATAATTTTGCGGGAGCATGATTTCATTGGGCTTTTGTGGCACGCTTCCCTGTAAAGATTTTTCTTCCTGATGCACGAAATAATCTTCGCTTCCATAAGCGACTGAAATTGTCTTATTGCCTGAATAAAAGAATCCGATAACAGCATGCTCGCCAACCCATTGAACATCTTTATTCTGGCGCAAACTGGATAGCTGGTCGTCTGTTATTCCTAAAATAGCAATCTGCGCTTTATTCCGCTGTGTATTCTTAAATTCCTCCTGTGAGCCTGCTGATATTAGAATGAGTGAAAAAATCATGCAGACAGAGAGTGCAATCGTAAAAAGCAGAAACGCTTTGCTTCGCTTGTCTGCTTTCATACTCCTGTATGCCAGCTTTTTTGTGATGGCACGGGTATCATTCTCAAATGGCCATGTCATAGTGCGTCCCCCCTTATTCCACAATCTTTCCATCCTCAATGCGGACAATCCGATCTGCAAGGCGGGCAATATCGTTGTTGTGAGTAATCATTACAACGGTCTGGTGGAACTCCGCGCTTGTGCGCTTGATAAGTCCCAGCACCTCGGCGCTGGTCTTGCTGTCAAGGTTGCCGGTCGGCTCGTCGGCGAGTACGATAGCCGGTTTGGTAATCAGAGCGCGAGCAATTGCCACGCGCTGCTGCTGGCCGCCCGAAAGCTTGTTCGGCATATTTTTCAGTTTATCTTCTAGCCCCAGCAGATGAACGATCTCGTCCAAAAACTTCTGATCCACAGTGTCCCCGTCCAGCTCCACCGGCAGGACGATGTTCTCATACACATTCAGGATAGGAACAAGGTTATAGCTCTGGAATACAAAACCAATGTTACGGCGGCGGAAGATAGTAAGCTGTTCGTCATTCTTCTGTGCCAGTTCTTCGCCGCGGACAATCACGGTTCCACTGGTGGGGGAGTCCAGTCCGCCCATCATGTGAAGCAGGGTGGATTTTCCGCTACCAGAGGTTCCGACAACGGCCACAAATTCACCCTCATCTACGGAGAAGTCCACGCCGTCAAGGGCGCGGGTAATGTTCGGTTCTATGCCGTAATACTTTTTCAGGTTGATAGTCTGTAAAACGCTCATATTCAAAATTCCTTTCATGGCTTTCCGCCTGTTGATAAAGTCATTGTAAAACTCAAATGTCCGCGAAATGTTGCAGCAACCCAATAATTCTATAGAAAACCAAGGTATATTATTTCAATGCTCGGACATTTCAAAAAGATTTACAGCGGACAGCCGAAAAAAGGCAGCCCGCTGTTTTTACTCCACTGGGAGCATAATGGAAAAAGCAGAGCCTTGTCCCGGCTCAGAAATCACTTTAATATAACCGCCTTGCCGGGTCACAATCTCGCGGGCAAGATATAAACCAATTCCCACGCCTTGCTGGTCGTGTACTTCTTCCTCCCGGTAGAAGCGCCGGAATATGGCCGCTTGATTACTCTCGGAAATGCCCTTTCCAGTGTCGGTAACTTTGATTTCTACATACAATTCCCACGCTACCACTGAGACAGAAATGCTTCCTCCTGCCGGGGTATACTTCACCGCATTGTCCAGCAGATTGAAAAGGGCTTCGGCCGTCCATTTGCTGTCATGAGAGAGTGTGAGATATTCCGGGCAGTCCACGGACACAGCAATTTCTTTTTTCTCGGCTGCATACACGATTCCACCCATAGCCTGAGCCAACGTATCAAATAAGCGGCATACTCTTTTTTCTAAACTGATCGTACCTGTTTCCAATCGTGAGCTTTTTACCAATGCTTGAAAAAGAAAATCAAGTTTCTCCACCTGTTCTTTTATACCTTGCAGAAAATTCTCCTGCTCTTGGGCCGATACATCTTTTGTCAGAAGGGTATCTGTCACCATCTTCAAATTGCTAACAGGTGTCTTTACCTGGTGGGAGATATCGGACACCAATGTCTGGAGTTCTTTACGCTCTGCATCTACGTTTCTGCGGTTCTCTTGCATGATGTCATACAGCCGGAAAAGGCGGTGAGCGATTTTGGCAAAGACAGTTTCACTGTCGGTATTTTGGACGCATTCTTTTCCGCTTATCATGTTATCCAACAGACTGCACATATCATTGGAAAATATGGCAAGGCGCTTCACAAACGCATAAATCAGCGACCATAAACCACAGACGGCGCAGACCATCAAAATGCTGCCGACAAGCAGTACATTCATATCTTTTGTTAGTATAAAGGCCGCAACCATTATTGAGAACATAACGAAAAGGACACCCGCTATAACCAGCCAACAAGTCACTTTTATGGATAATTGCCTTGATTTCATTTCTGCTCACCACCCATCCATTGATACCCCATACCGTAAACAGTTTTGATATAAATATCGCCGTCGACCTCAATTTTACTGCGCAAGCGGCTGATAGAAGTGGTCAAGGTATGCTCGTCCACATAGTTTTCATCAATGTCCCACAGCTTTTCAAGAAGAAGCTGCCGGGTCAGTACACGCTTCGGGTTCTTGCAGAACAGGTTGAGCATTTTGAACTCCATAGCCGACATCGATATAGGTTTTCCGTTCAAAGCAGCGCGTTGTTCTGAAAAATCAAGAAACAGCTTTCCGTTGTCAAAAATATCTTGCAAAGGCTTGTGATGCTCCAACATGGCAAACATGGCCTTGACTTTCTTTTGAAGTGCTACGATGGAGAAGGGTTTTGTAATATAATCAATGGCTCCCACTTCGTATCCTCGTATCTGGCTGCTTTCCTGATCGTTGGCTGTAAGGAAAAGGACCACAGTATCCGGGTGCTCCGGCTTGATGAGCTTGCACAGCTCAAACCCGTTGCCATCGGGAAGGTTAATGTCCAATAGCACCATGTCATATTCGTTGGTCGTTAACTTTGCCTCTGCGTTTTTTGCATTGAGGGCTGCCATGACTTCATATCCGTCAGATGCCAGATTATAAGCGAGCGTTTTGTTCAAAAGGCTATCATCTTCAACAATCAATATCTGTTTCATATTTATCACTTCCTTTACACATTAATACTATCAGAGAAATGTCCGTAAATTATTACAGCAAATCATTTCTTTCTGCGCCGATCCGCTGGCTTTTCCGCATTTTTCGGAATGAGCCAGATGGTTGCCATCTTTACCGCACCGGGAATACGTCCGGCAGCACACAGATAATTAATCCTCCGAGGGGTGACACCCCATTTTTCACTTGCCTCTTTCAAAGTCATGTAGTCCATAAAGCACCTCCAATTTATATTGGAATTCGCCCGCTCGAACAATACAAGGCACAAAATGAATTATAAAGTGTAAATTGCATGCATATACCATCATTCCCAAGAGAAATTATGAAATATAGAATGTAAGAGGGTGATGTTATATGGCTAAAATTGAAGATTGTCCCGGGTTTGAAACCTTCGGCTCCGATGTGAAAGCTGCAAGGGAAGCTCTGAATATCTCCCGCAGGGCATTGGCAGAACAGGTCAGCATTGATCCTCGCTATCTTGCCAATATCGAATTGGAGCAGACGGTTCCCAGCGTGCCCGTGGTCCTGCAACTGATCCGGATTTGCAAACTGCCGGTTGAACGGTATTTCAATCCCTCCCTGGTCGCAGAGAACACCGAACAGCGCCAGAGGGTGAACCACAAATTGCAGCTCTGCCCGGAAAAATACCTGCCGATCATCGAGGCAACCATTGACGGAGCTATCAAACTGGACGAATAGAGGCCGCTTTACAGAAGATGTAAAGTGGCTTCTATTTTTTGCATCATGGAAATGTGGAAAACTGCCGCTTATACCGATGGGAAACCCATTCACAGCCTATGGAAAAGAACAGGCCTTTCCCACAGGTCTGCAAACAGGTTTCCCACAGCAACGCCGGATCAGGCAGTTTACACACAGTCCCACAACGCCTGCTGCGAATATCCATCCATTCCGTTCCTATCCGTCATAAAGGAAAAGAGAAATAAGAAAAAGAGAGCGGGAGTACAGCCATTGGATGAGCCGAAAAGCTGTACTCCCGTTTATTTGCTGTCAAATGGAAGTACGCAAAACGGAGAACAAGAAAGCGGCAAGCAATGCAAAGCGGTACCCACTTTGCGAAAACTGCCAATTTCCGCTCTTGCGGAAACAGACAGTTTCGTGCTTGTTGAGGCTCCGCCCCAATCCCCGCAGAACACAAAAGTTGTGTTCTGGAACGCAGGATAAATCCTGCGGCTGCGCGATTTTTCAAATCGCTTATGGGCGGGCAACTTAACGCTGTTCCGCTTCTTTTTCTTTCGTCCCATTCGGTTCCTCCCGCACTTCGTCCAGCTCCAGAATACGGTCAATGTTCGCCTTTGCAGTCAGCAACTCCTTCATATCTTCACGGGCTTTTCGATATTCGGCGTATGCTGCTTTTTTCTCTGCCATCAGCGCGGCATACTCGGCCTGCAAACTCTTGACGGTGGGTAGCTTTTGAATACCCAGCTCATCAAAATGCTTTTTCGCCGCCTTGTGCAAGGTAATATCGGCCTCATGCTCCGCAAGAAACTTCTTTGAGTAACCGGCCTTGCGATAAGCAACATAGGTGTCGCGGGTCTTGGCGTAATTGATGATGTGTGTTCGCATCACAGCGATTTCCGCCATACGCGCTTCGGCGGTTTTGATTTTTGCGGAAAGTTCATTGAACTGGGTGGAAGCTGCCGCCGCTTTTTCCGAGAGAACGCTGTAATCCAAAAGCTGATGGTCTTGCAGATAGGCTACCGTCTGCGCCATCTGTTTCAAATTAAACAGAGTTGCCCAACGCGCATAACCGGCACCTTTGCCTTCCTGCAATTTTGCCTGAATGTCCACCAGCAGATTCCCGCCGCGCTTCTCCGGTGCCGCTGTTTCTGTCCGGCGTTTCCGGGGCGTGTGTTCCTTTTCTCCGGAAATTACCGCGCGGAGATCTTCGGGGGTGTAGCCTGCACCAAGGGTGTCCATGCGAATGGATTTCTGCTGTTCGCCACCGAGCAGGGATGGGACTTTCTTACCCTTGATTTCATAACCGGCCTGCCGCAGCAGCTCCAGCAGAGCGTCAAAACTTTCGGGCTTTTGCGCCAAAGCATCATCAATGGCAGCGCAAATTCGCTCACGGTGGGAGGGCTTTTTCTTATCGCCCAGCCACTTGTTATAGCTCTTGCCGTGCCGTTTCGGATTTTCTACAATGGAGTATCCGTTCTCAATGCAGATGGTATCATTGAGCCGCCGCACAGCACGGGTGCTGCCCCAAAAGTTGCGGAACTTCCGTGTCTGATCTATGGCGGTGGAGTTCCAAATCACATGATTATGGATATGCTCTTTGTCGATATGAGTGCAGACGATATAGGCGTGTTTGCCCTTGGTAAACCGTTTGGCAAGCTCACAGCCCAGGCGGTTTGCTTCCTCCGGGGTGATTTCACCGGGGACAAAGGATTGCCGCAGATGGTAGGCAATTACATCATCTTCACCGCGTACTCTGCCTGTCTTTTGGATGTACTGATTTTTAGTAAATAGAAATTCGGCATCCGCGATCCTGCTGTCACATTGCCAGCTCGTTATCAGTCTGCCGTTATCCGTCTTTTGCGGATTTTTGGAGTAGTCCAGTATGTCGCTGATTGCCTGTCCTACCGTGCGGCCTTTGCCAGTGTGTAGCGGCATTAGGCGTGTGGTTGCCATAGAGTGTTCACCTCCCAACATAGCAAAACGGCCTGCCGAAGCAGACCGTTTCTTTTTCTATCCTTATCCATTGAGAAATGCTCTCACTGCCGCGTTTGTGCTTTGCAGTTTACCCAGCAACCAGACCGCCAGCATGGGCAATCCCAGGGGACTTATAAGAAACGCAATCAACAGGAGGATGATGCCGTTCTTCACGGAGTAGGTAATCAGCACCGCAACTGCCAACAGGGAGAGCAGCGCACTTGCCAGCTTGAACACAAAGGCGGAGCAGGAGATCAGACCGGCGCACAGCCAAGTGAACAGGGTCAGCGCCAACGATAACGGCGCAAAGAGAATTTTCAAGATGAACATATCGCAGCCTCCTTTTCGCATCGTTCCGTGAGTGCATCGCACTCTGCTTTGACCGTCGCTTTTTCTGCGGCGGTCAGGTCGCGCTCCCCATCGGTAAGTTCCAGTTCCCGGAAACTGGTGTAGGCATCCAGCAGCGCATCCCGCAGGGCTTCCGGTGTGGGGCAGTATTCTACGGTGTTCCAGTCCTCGCGGTATTTGTCCCAGCCCATTACCGTATATCCCCGGCTGGTGAGGATGACTTCAAAATCCGTATCGCGGCTGAGATAGTCAGCGAATACGGTCAGGACGGCTTCATTTGTCAGCATATCTTCAAGCAGCTCCTTTCTTCGCAGCGTTGGTTTCTTCCTTGATATAAGCATACCGAGTACCGGCATTTTTTGCAATGATACGGCAAAAGAGGGGCAGCGGCGAATTGCCGCCGCCCCTCCGGTCTTATTTGAGCGCCGCCAGCGCGGAAACGATTTGTTCCGCCGCTGTCCATATCCGTTCCTGATTCTGCTGAATGTCCTCCAGATCGGCTTCATAGATACGGCCTATTTCGTGGGCGCGCTTAGTGAGCTGGTTGAGATTGTTACTGGAATAGCGAAGCAGGGACACCAGCTCCCGCAGCTCCGGCAAGTCCAGCTTCACCACATAACCGTCAATCGCCATCTTGCGGAGATACGCCGCCATGTTGGTAGTGCCAAACTGCGCCATCTTTGTTTCGATCATTTCCCGTTCCTGTGGGGTCACGCGAAATTTAAGTTGAATATCCCTTTTCCGCTTCGCCATAGTTTAACGCTCCTGCGCTTTGGACTTCGCCGAAAGTTTCGGCGAAGTTGCTTCGGGCTGTTTTTTCAGCTTGTCACGGACAGAGAATTTCTGCTGCTCCTGGGTGTGTGCTTTTCTTGTCTGAGAGAGAAACAGGTCAGTCAGACCGGGATGGCTGTTCACCACAAGATAGCAGTTGCGGTCAGTACCCCAGGCATCGGGATTTTCAAAGACGGGAACGGTTTTCGCCCACGCCTTGTTGTCCTGTGATATTCTCCCATCCCAATCCTTCTGCTGTACGGTAACGGCAAGCACATGGAATACACGGTCATACCCGAACTGCTCTACCACCTGTTTCACGGCATCGCTGCCGAGGCGGTTATCGCGGTAATGGTCGCGGATCGCCGCTTCAATAGCTTCCTTGCAGGCCATATTCGCCTTATTGGAAGCACGGTAGACGGTCAGCTCGTCATGCTCCTGGGCATGGGACGCGGGGTATTTATAAACGGGAACATCTTTCATCATCGTACCTCCATTTCTTTCTTGTGGGGTTTGTCCGGTGTGCCGCGTACCGGCGGTGCTTTCAGCTTGTCGAGGACAGAGGGACGGGCAGATTTTGCAATCGCCTGTTCGGGCTGCGCCTGTCCCTTTCTGTCCAGATTCAATTCCATATCCAACTCAATGAGCCGCGCCGTTTTCTCCGCCAGCTCCCGTTCCTGAGGGAACGGTTTGCCGACTTCGGCCTTTGCCGCTGCCTGCTGGTTATAGAGGTTTTCAAGCTGATCCTGCACATTCCGCAAACGCTCCGGCATTTTCTCCAGCGCATTTTCGATACGGACAAGGTTGCCCCTTGCATCGGTGCCGAGTTCGACACGGTGGGTCATCTGCCCTCTGAGTGTGAGGGTGTATTCCTGTTGGAAAGAATCAAAGGCAACGGACATGGTAAAACCGCGATAGCTGCCGATCTGTACCGGGTCTTTTCCCTTTACTTCCTTGCAGGCATCCAGCAGCGCAGCACCGGCGTTTTCCTTATCGGTGAGCTTATCGCCACGGATTTCCATGCCGATGAAGCCCTCCACGGGGAGCGGGTGTGCCGCAAGGGTCTGCATATCTGCTTCCAATCCACGGATAAAGCCCTTGCTTTCTTCAATCTTCTCCGGGAAGTATTTCAGCAGATTGTCCTCCAACCGGAACTGCTTGCTTTGATGGTCTGCTTTCATAATTTTGAGCTTGGCAACCTCCACATCCAAATCCATACGCTCTTTGATACGCGGATCACCGGCACACAGCGCCTTGATTTCCGCAAAGGACAGCGCCGTGGCATCCACATCTTCGTTCATTCGAGGGAGGCCTTGAAAAGGCGTCAACGCTTGGAATTATCAGTCCGGCATACCACACGTTCCACGGAGAAGGAACGGATTCGAGATTTTATTATGCCTATTTTAGGTCATCAAAATTCATCGACAAAGCGCTGAAGCCGCATGTTTATGGAATTCGTGATGGGCGTAGCATTGATATTGCCGGGATGAAAACAATCAAAATTCCATGGACTTGTCTTGCAGAGCAAAAGGCTATTGGCGACTATATGGACTCTCTCGATAACCTTATCACTCTTCATCAGTGCCAGTAGAAATAGAAGATGTTGTAAGAAGTAATCACGATAGAAATCTCAAAAAAGGAGTTATCTTTTGAATATCTTTTGATTTTTAGAGATTTTCAAAAGATAGAATGAACACTCATAGAAGGTATGTTTGAACACTATCTTGAACACAAGCGGGGACGGTGTCTTACTCCTTTCCCTAAATTGCAACGATTTCACGGTTTTTGGCAAATTCGAGCCCCGTATGCTCCACCAG
>Ga0129307_1000872_pt1 | contig 39825 bp, 32 predicted proteins | sample P1105metagenome_FD_94437 | JGI IMG/M metagenome (GOLD analysis project Ga0129307, IMG submission 94437) | Capybara group fecal microbial communities from Wisconsin, USA - P1105 metagenome | ecosystem: Host-associated > Mammals > Digestive system > Large intestine > Fecal | place: USA: Wisconsin...
AGCCGCCGCAAATTCACCTCACTCCGTCGCCTACGGCTCCTACATGAGGTGAATTTGCCATTATCTGCTTAACATCTTATTTTTTGAGGGTTAGTGTCCAAGATCATTGACAAGTGTACAATAAGTATCCTTTTTATTTGCCAATGGTCTTTACAAATCTCTCATTTTCTGTTATACTTATATTGATATATTGTGCGCCGAGCACAGAAAAGAGGTAAAGCTTTGGCTAACGAAAAAATTAGAAATTTCTGCATTATAGCTCATATAGACCACGGTAAATCCACCCTTGCCGACCGTATCCTTGAAAAGACAGAAACTGTTGCCATCCGTGACATGGAGGATCAGCTTCTCGATAATATGGACATCGAACGTGAGCGTGGAATCACCATCAAAGCCCGTGCGGTACGTCTGAAATATACCGCTCAGGACGGCGAAGATTATATCTTCAACCTGATAGATACTCCCGGCCACGTTGACTTCAACTACGAGGTTTCACGTTCGCTTGCTGCCTGTGAGGGAGCGATACTCGTCGTTGACGCATCTCAGGGCATCGAAGCCCAGACCCTTGCAAACACCTACCTCGCTATCGAGCACGATCTTGAAGTGGTGCCTGTCGTTAACAAGATAGACCTTCCATCTGCCGATCCCGAAAGAGTATGCAGCGAAGTGGAAAATGTCATCGGCATCCCTGCTATGGACGCTCCGAGGATTTCCGCTAAAATGGGTACAAATATCGAAGCTGTCCTTGAAAAGATAGTTACCGATATACCTGCACCGAAGGGCGATACCACAAAGCCGCTGAAAGCTCTTATCTTCGACAGCTACTACGACTCATACAAAGGCGTTATCATCTACATCAGAGTCAAGGAAGGAACTGTCAAAGTGGGCGACAACATCCGCCTTATGGCTACGGGAGCAGTTTTCAACGTTGTTGAAGCAGGCTTCATGGATGCAAATTCACTTGTCAACAACGGCAAGCTTGAAGCTGGAGAAGTTGGCTATATTGCCGCTTCCATCAAGTCCATCGGCGACACTCAGGTGGGTGATACCGTTACTAACGATGATGACCCCTGTGATGAGCCTCTCCCCGGCTACCGCAAGGTTAATCCGATGGTATTCTCAGGTATTTATCCTGCTGACGGCGCAAAATACGGAGACCTCCGTGAGGCACTGGAAAAATTACAGCTCAACGATGCTTCACTCTCATTCGAGCCCGAGACATCGATAGCTCTCGGATTCGGCTTCCGCTGCGGCTTCCTCGGACTTCTTCACATGGAGATAATCCAGGAAAGACTGGAGCGTGAATACAATCTTGACCTTATCACGACCGCTCCTTCGGTTATCTACAAGGTCACACTCACTAACGGCGAGGTGCAGTACATCGACAACCCGACAAACTACCCTGACCCTGCACTCATTCAGATTGCAGAAGAGCCTATGGTAAAGGCAAGCATCCTCTCACCGTCTGATTTTGTGGGCAATATCATGGAGCTTTGTCAGGACAGACGAGGCGTTTTCAAGGATATGAAGTACCTTGACGATACCCGTGTTGAGCTTCACTATGAGCTTCCCCTCAACGAGATAGTTTATGACTTCTTCGACGTTCTCAAATCCCGTACAAAGGGCTATGCATCATTCGACTATGAGATGATGGGATACGTTCCCAGCAAGCTGGTCAAGCTGGATATTCTCCTCAATGGAGAGATAGTGGATGCGCTCTCATTCATTATCCACACCGACAAGGCATACAGCAGAGCACGTAAAATAGCCGAAAAGCTGAAAGAGAACATTCCACGTCAGATGTTTGAAGTGCCTATTCAGGCGGCTATCGGCGGCAAGATCATCGCCCGTGAGACAGTAAAGGCAATGCGTAAGGACGTTCTTGCAAAGTGCTACGGCGGTGATATCACACGTAAGAAGAAGCTCCTCGAAAAGCAGAAGGAAGGTAAAAAACGTATGCGTCAGCTCGGTACCGTAGAAGTGCCGCAGGAAGCATTCATGAGCGTACTGAAGCTGGACAGCTGACGGAGGGATATCATGATAAATGTTATCATAATCGCAATACTTGCAGCACTGCTGATCCTGAGCATACTGACCGTACTGCCTGAAAAACTCATCAGAAGAAATTCTGCATTCGGAAAGGTGCTGAGAAATATAAGGATAAGGCTGCGTGAAAAATCAAGGACAAGCTTTTGTGTAGTTTCGCTTCTCATGATTTTGGCGGGACTTATCTCCCATGACAAAAGCTTCCGATACATATGGGCAGCTGTGGGGATAATGTTCCTTACACTGATAATCCTCCACCCCGAGGATATTCTCTCGCTTTTCCGCACCAGAAGAAGGGCAGGAAAAAAGAAGGAGATCCCGCTTCTTGCCAAAGCTCCCATCAATAAAAGCAAAGCTCCCGAGGCAAGGCTGCTTGAAGAATTAACACCTGTAGTTGTTGAAGAAACTGCTTCGGGTTCATGAAAGGATAAAAAATGGATAAAGAAAAGAAAAGTATCTACTGCTGTCCGCACTGCGGCGAAAAGTCCTTCAATCCATGGACTAAACTGAAAGCAGGCTCAATGCGCACAAACGGCTCAGTCTGCCAGAAATGCGGAAGAAGAGCTGTCAACGGCTTCGGCTACTCCATATTCTCGGCTGTTTTCAGCATTATGTGCTTCGCACTTATCATTCTGATATATCTGAAAGCCCCCAACACCGCAGGCACTCAGTATGAATGGCTCGACAAATTTGAATGGGACATAAACTTCTGTCTTCTCATTCTCATCATTATAGTTCCAAAGATAGCCAGCGCATTTTTCTTCAAGTTAGAGCCTGCTGTACGTGTTGACCTGAAAAACAAAAAGGAATCAAAATGAAAAACGTCGGTATCTACATTCACGTCCCTTTCTGCGGAAAGAAATGCAGTTACTGCGACTTTTACTCCGTCTGCTACACCAAACAGCAGACGGAGCTTTATGTTCAGGCTGTACTGCGGAATATCAGGCATTACGGCGACAGCGAACTGAAAGCTGATACAGTTTATTTCGGCGGAGGCACTCCATCGCTGCTGACTCCCGAACAGATAGGAAATATTCTTTCGTGCATCCGCAGCAGCTTCAATGTCGCTGATAACGCAGAAATAACAATGGAGGCAAACCCTGCAACTCTCACACCTGAAAAGCTTGCCGCATACCGAAGCGCAGGCATAAACCGCCTTTCCATAGGTGTGCAGTCTATGAACGATGATGAACTGCATTTTCTCGGCCGTTTACACAATGCCGAAAGAGCAGAAAAAGCTGTGTACGATGCAGCAGAGGCAGGATTTGACAATATCTCATGCGACCTGATGATCGCTCTTCCGTCGCAGAAAACCGAAAGTATGAAACATTCCATCCAAATGCTGACGTCTCTCCCTATACAGCATATCTCCGCTTATATCCTCAAAGTCGAGGAAGGTACACCTTTTGACTGCGATGACATAATCGCTTCCCTCCCGGACGATGACAAAACCGCTGAACTTTACCTTAATATGTGCGAAGAACTTGAAAGCAGAGGTTTCATGCAGTACGAAGTCTCCAACTTTGCTAAATCCGGTTTTGAAAGCCGCCACAACTGCCGCTACTGGAAATGTCAGGATTACATCGGCATAGGTCCCTCCGCACATTCCTGTTTCGGTGGGAAAAGATTTGCTGTATCAAGAGATATAGATTCCTTCATAAACAGCGACGTACAGCCGACCGAAGTAACCGATGAGTCACCATGCGGATTCGAGGAATACTCCATGCTAAGGCTGAGACTGAAAGAGGGACTGTGCCTTGAACGTGTCCCCGAGCACAGGGCTGAGATAGAAAAAAAGCTGCCCTCATTGCTGAAGGCAGGCTATATTGAATATGACGGAAACATTGTATCACTGACCCGAAAGGGCTTTCTGATGTCAAACTCCGTAATTGAATATCTTATTTTTTAAGTCTTTTTATTTGGAAAGGTCATCGATTATCTTCTCGATAACGGGCATATCCTTGTTGTAGGTCTCCTGCATTTCGTCTTTGCTTGCGTACATCACCCTTTTCGGTGCTCTTACCGCAATAAAGGTATCATCCTTTATCTTGCTCCTGTCAACACCTACACGGTCAGCAAAATCAGTATCTTTCAGATAGAAAAACTGCTTGTCGATATGTTCGTTGTCAGGGAAAAGACTGCTCAGGTCAACAAACACCTCATCAGGAACTATCATACCGCTGAAATCATGGTCTGATATGACCATAACAGCATCTGCGATCTGCATTTCAGTTGTCAGCTTTGTGTCCGAACCATTGGCATAATTAGCATAGTCTTCCTTGCTGTCGTAATCGATGTAGTAGACTTCCACCTCAGTTTTGCCGTTGCCGTTAAAGTCATCGGCAAAGCTTTTGACGTATTCGGAAAGATTTTCGGATTCTCCGATTGCTCCATACTTACCGATAAGGAGAACTACCATATCAGGCCGTGGTCTTGACATATAATCACGAATAAGGAATACTCCGAGAAAAACAACGAAACAAGCCAGTCCCAGCCACCATTTATTGAGGTAAATGAAGCTTCTGAACCTTGCCCACATGGACATTTTTATTTCTTCCTCTTCTTCCTCTTCGGGGATAAGGCTGCTTTCCTCGATAAGTCCCTGTTTCATACGCATCAGCTCAAGACGTTCCTGCTGAATTCGCTTTTCATAAGCTTCACGGCGCTGTTTTTCCCTTAGTTCGACCTGCTTCTGAAGTTCCTCCTGCTGCTGTTCAAGCTGCTTCTGACGCTTCTCATTTTCCTCACGCAGATTCTGAAAAACGCTTTTTTCGGGATTTATCAATTTGTCGCTTTTAGCATCATTATTGGCTTTTTCTTTCATCCAATCACCTCGCATAAAAGAACGGCGGACAATTCAAGTCCGCCATTTTTATTATTCTTCAGTCTCTTCCTTTTCAGGACGTCCGCTGTTTGCAGGGAGGCTCTTCATAGTCGGGAAGAGGAGTACGTCTCTGATAGACGGGCTGTTAGTGAGCAGCATTACCAGTCTGTCGATACCGTAACCGATACCGCCTGTAGGAGGCATACCGATCTCAAGCGCACGGAGGAAGTCCTCGTCTGTGCGGTTTGCTTCCTCATCGCCCTGACTGAGAGCTTCTTCCTGAGCCTTGAAACGCTCTCTCTGATCAATAGGATCGTTAAGCTCTGAGTAAGCATTACACATCTCACGGCCTGTGATGAAGAGCTCGAAACGCTCAACATAATCAGGAGCATCAGGCTTCTTCTTTGTGAGAGGTGAGATCTCGACAGGATGATCCATGATGAATGTAGGCTGAATGAGGTGTTCTTCAACATAAGCCTCAAAGAACAGGTTAAGGATATCGCCTCTCTTGTGGCGGTCCTCAAATTCAACATTGTGCTCCTTAGCAGCAGCTCTTGCTTCTTCAAGAGTCTTGATCTCGTTGAAATCAACGCCTGAGTACTTCTTAACAGCGTCGATCATAGTAAGTCTCTCGAAAGGCTTGCCAAGGTCGATCATGTGCTCGCCGTAAGGAACGGTAGTTGTACCGCAAACTTCCTGAGCGACGTGACGGAACATATTCTCGGTAAGGTCCATCATGCCGTAATAATCAGTGTATGCCTGATAGAGTTCCATCAGAGTGAACTCAGGATTATGACGTGTATCAACGCCTTCGTTACGGAAAACTCTGCCGATCTCGTAAACTCTTTCAAGTCCGCCTACGATAAGTCTCTTGAGGTAGAGTTCAAGGCTGATACGAAGCTTAACTTCCTCATCGAGAGCATTATAATGTGTCTCGAAAGGTCTTGCAGCAGCACCGCCGGCATTGGAAACGAGCATAGGAGTCTCAACTTCCATGAAGCCCTGATTATCCAGATAGCGTCTGATGGAAGCGATTATCTTTGAACGCTTAACGAAAGTATCCTTGACATCGGGATTGATGATGAGGTCGAGATAACGCTGACGGTATCTTGTATCGGTGTCCTTCAGTCCGTGCCACTTCTCAGGGAGAGGGAGCAGTGACTTTGAAAGCAGGGTTATGCCCTTCGCATGGATGGAGATCTCTCCCCTCTTTGTTCTGAAAACATAGCCCTCGATACCAACGATATCGCCGATATCCCACTTCTTCTTGAATGTCTTGAACAGGTCTGCTCCAACATCATTTGAACGCACATATACCTGTATTCTGTCAGAAGCATCACGTACATCGATGAAGTTAGCCTTACCCATATCTCTCCAGCTCATGATACGGCCTGCGATACGGACGATATTGCTGTTGAGAGCTTCAAGGTCAGCAGCGATCTTTTCCTCGTCGCCGTTAGCAGCAGCGATGATCTCAGCTTCCTTCTTCTCATACTCAGCCTTGTAGTCAGCAGCGTGGCCTGTAACGTCAAACTTTGTGATAACGAACGGGTCTGTGCCTTCCTCACGGAGAGCAGCCAGCTTATCGAGTCTGTCCTTCTTTAAAATATTTATATCCTGCTCAGGCTCTTCGGGAGTCTGAGCAGCGTTGTTTACCTGGTTTTCGCTCATTATGATATAACGTCCTTTCGATTACTTGGATATCTCTACGACCTCAAACTTGAGTTCTCCGGCAGGAGCATCAACGATAAATACATCGCCTACTCTCTTCTTCATAGCAGCCTTGCCGATAGGAGACTCATCAGAGATCTTGCCCTCACGGACATTTGCGTGGTTGGTAGAAACGATAGTGAATGTTTCAATTTTGCCTGTATCGAGGCGTTTGATAGTGATCTTTGAGCTCATACCGATCTCATCAACAGAGATGTTTGAATCATCAACGATCTCAGCGTTGTCAATAGTGTACTGGAGCTCGGCAATGTGAGCTTCGAGGATAGCCTGTTCGTTTTTAGCCTCATCGTACTCGGCGTTTTCTGAAAGGTCTCCGTAAGAACGTGCGACTTTAAGTCTTTCAGCAACTTCCTTACGTTTATTGATAATAAGGTCATTGAGTTCTGCAACGAGCTTGTCGTAGCTTTCTCTGGACATCTGTTTAACTGCCATAATTATGCACTCCTTTAAAAAAATTTAAAAGCATTACATACTATTATAATATATTTCCGTAAAATTGTCAATAGCGAAAATGTTCACATAATGTTTACAATTACGACCGCACATATTGCCCTCATGTTCCGTTAAGCTATATATAAAACACCATTCCATATCAAGGAGGTCACGATCATGAAAATGTATAAACGATTTTTAGCAGGTCTTATGGCAATTTCCCTTGCCGCTCCCCTTACAGCTGTAAACGCTTCTGCTCTCGAACCGCCAAGGCCTAAGGGCGACATCAACTATGACGGAGTTTTCAATCTTGCAGATACCGTAATGTTCAGACAATGGCTCCACGGCAATGGCAAAATCAATGACAGCACCAACGCTGATATGAACGGCGACGAAAGCTTAGACATCTATGATTTCATCGCAATGCGCCAGAACCTTCTCAGAGGCATCTCCGAAGCTAACAAGAAGTACGAAAAATCGGGCACTGTGAACCTTTGCGGTGGCATTGAAAGCGCTCTTACAGACGGAAAAAAGATAGATGAGAGCTTCACTGATGCTCAGACAGAATTCTCGCTTGAACTTTTCAAGCGCACGATCAAAGAAGATAAAAACGTGCTTATCTCGCCTTATTCAGTTTCAATGGCTCTGGGTATGACTGCCAACGGCGCAGCCGGTCAGACTAAAGCCGATATGGAAAAAGCTCTCGGCGGTCTGGAGATAGGCGAACTGAACAAATACCTGAAAACATGGCGCACAGGTCAGCCAAACACCGACGATCTCAAGATAAAGACAGCAAACTCCATATGGGTGCGTGACAACGAAGCACTTATCAAACCTCAGCCCACATTTATACAGGAGACAGTTAATTATTACGGCGCAGATATATTCAAAGCCGCATTTGACCAGTCTACCGTTAATGATATCAATAACTGGATCAACGAACACACTGACGGAATGATCCCCGAGATCCTCAAGGAACTGAAACCTACCGATATGATGGCGCTTATCAATGCCGTTACATTCGATGCAAAATGGAGTACACCATACGACGATTATCAGGTAAAGCCCCATAAGTTCACTGCTTATGACGGTTCCGTCAAGGAGACAGATATGCTTTACGGCATGGAGTCATCATATATTCAAGATGAAGACGCTGTAGGCATGATAAAGAATTACGAAGGCGGAAGATACGCATTTGCAGCTATACTCCCCGACGAAGATATCACCGTGACAGATTTCGTGAACAACCTTACAGCAGAGCGCCTGCATAAGATGTTCTCCGAGCAGCATTACGCCGATGTTACGACAATTCTTCCTAAATTCAAGTATGAATCAAGCAGCGATCTCAACGATCCGCTAAAGGATATGGGAATGGAATCCGCTTTCCTTGGCACAGCTGATTTCTCAAAGATGGTAACTCCCGATTCGATTCCGCTGTATATCAGCAGTGTTAAGCACAAGACATTCATTGATCTTAACGAATCAGGAACAACAGCAGCCGCAGCAACTATTGTTCTGATGGCAGGAAATGGTATAGCGCCTGAAAGAGAAAGAAAAGAAGTTATTCTCGACAGACCATTCGTATACGCTATAGTTGACACCGAAACCGATCTTCCTCTGTTCATGGGAACAGTCATGGATATCGAATAGGAGATGATCTTATGAATAAAAAACGCATCACAGCGGCAGCAATGACTATCTGTATGGCATTGCCTACAGCTGCCGCAGCTTCAGCAAATGCCCTTGATCTTTTAAAATACGGCGACGCAAACGCAGACGGAGCTGTCAATCTCTCCGACATGGTCACGCTTACAAATTACCTTCACGGCAAAAAGACCAATATCATCGCTGACCTTGCTGATATCAACCGTGACGGAAGCATCGACAGTCTCGACCTTGTACAGCTGAGGAAAAAGCTTCTCGCTTTCATAACTTCCGCCACTGAAAACAGCGTAACTTCAAAGTATTCCACAAACCTGACAGCAGGCCTTAACGCTGACGAAAAAGAACAGACAAACGGCGAAGAAAAGATAGATGATGAATTCAGACTGGCACATTCAAAGTTCGCTCTCGAACTTATGAAGCGTCAGTTCAGCGACAGCGAAAACGTTATGATATCCCCGTATTCCATCATGCAGGCTATGGGTATGCTGACAAACGGCGCTGACGGTGAAACTCTCACCGAGCTTGAAAATGTCATGGGAGGCCTCTCTGTTGACGAGCTGAACAAGTATCTGAAACAATGGCGCATTAATCAGCCAAATGAAGAATTCTGCAAGCTTACCACAGCCAATTCCATATGGGCAAGAAATGACGAGAACCGCATAAAGCCACGTCCCGAATTTCTCCAGACTACAGCAGATTACTACAACTCAGAAGTCTATGTCGCTCCCTTTGATGATACAACACTCGAAGACATCAACGCATGGGTCAACCAGAAGACTGATGAGATGATCCCAAAAATTATCGATGATATATCGCCTGAGGCTATCATGTTCCTCATAAACGCAGTTGCATTCGACGCAAAATGGGAAACTCCATATGAGCATGAAGCTACCAGAATAATGGACTTCACAGACTATAATGGAAACACCCAGACAGCAAAAATGCTCTGTGGGATCGAAAGCCACTTCATCCACGACGACCATGCCGAGGGATTCTACAAATACTACAAGGGCAAAAAATACGCCTTTGCAGCACTTCTTCCCGAGGAGGGCATGACTGTTACCGAATATATAAACAGTCTCACTCCCGAACATTTCAGCACACTTTTCGCTGAACCCGAGGCTGAAAAGGTATCATGGGAAGACATGACTATGGTAAGGATACCAAAGTTCAAATATGACTACCAGACTACGCTTAATGAAACTCTGTCAGATATTGGAATGGAAAAATCATTCTCCGGTTACGCTGACTTCACAAAGCTTACCAGCGTAGGTCATCCTTCGGTTTCGGAAGTGATACATGACACATTCATCCAGCTTGACGAAGACGGAACAAAAGCAGCTGCTGTTACAGCCATTATTATGAAGGATACAGCTGCCATAATGGATGCTCCGAATGAACTGAATTTCGACAGACCTTTCGTCTATGCAATAGTTGATACGGAAACTGATATGCCCGTATTCCTGGGAACACTGACAAATATTCCCGAATAAGCCGACACCGCTCACTGATGCTGTCTGCACTGTAAGCGTCTGAGCGTTGTTATAAATTATCGCAATTTTGCGGTTATTCCTTTGTAGGGGACAATCAGAGCCGTACTCTTAACAGGGTACGGTTTTTCCCCGACCACCTTCTTAACAATTTATTAACATTTTTTCTCCAGAATATGTTATAATTATACTATTAATCTTTATTTTCATAACATTAAAGGAGGTGCCCGCTTATGGATATAGAAGAACAGTACGACAAAATATACCGGTTCTGCTATCTAAGGGTCAGACACAGGGAAACTGCGGAAGATATCACACAGGAAACATTCCTCAGATATCTCGAACACCCTCAATATCACAGTTTGGACAAGACCCTCCAGCTTCTGAATACTATAGCAGGCAATCTCTGTACTGATGAATTCAGAAAGAAAACAGCAGTCGGACTTTCGGATACCGACGCCTCCGACGATGATATCGAAGACAGCGTTTTATCTAAATTTTCACTGAAACAGGCTCTCGGAAGACTTGATTCCACCGACAGGGAGATCATACTTCTGCGCTACATAAATGAAGTGCCTGTGAACGTTATCGGCAAGATATATAATATATCAAGATTTGCCGTAAACCGAAGGATCAAGCGCATACTCGATGAACTTCACAGAGATCTTGGAAAGGAGGAGCTTATATGACACGATCAGAAAAAATAGCGCTCAATGAAGCATTCGGCATACCCGAACCCGAAAAGAAGCGCCAGTTTATAGCCGAATATGAGCAGCTTGCAAAGAAACAGAAACGCAAGTCTATTTCTCCCCTTTTTATTAAAATCGCTTCTATGGCCGCAGCCTGTGCTGTAGTCTGTGGAGTATGGTTCAACATCAGAAAAAATACCGATATACACCCGGGAAATAACGATCACGGGAATATCTCCGTTGTCGTAACAGATACCGAAGAAGATAATACACCTGATAATAACGACAGCTATGCGGCTGTTACTACGGTTTCGGATACCACAGGATCAACAGATAATACATCAAAGACCACGGCAAAAACCGCAACAAAAACAACAGCAATCTCAACAGCTTCAGCTACCCGTAAGGCCGGCGGTACATCAGTTGTATCAGGCACTCAGAAGTCCGACAGCAGCGATGAAAACTCCCCTGCCGTTACTTCAGACACAGCCGCTTCAAAGCCTCAGGAAAACAACAACAGCAAAACAAACACTACAACTGCACAGCAGCATAACATGACCACCACCGTTCAGGATAAAGAAAATCCGGAGCCGCCGCAGCCGATTATTCCGATCGATCCCGTAAATGTTGTATCGGGCGAAGACAAGACTCTCACTCCAGATGTGGTATACAATAACGGAAGACCTGTCTCTGCTGAATTGCTCAGAGGTGAAAAAAACGGCGGCAACAATGGAGTCGTCCCGGGAGGTACAGATGGAGTCAGCCATGCTCCTGTTGTAGATAACTACCTTGAACTGATAACCAACCAGTCGGATCACGTCATCCGTGGAACCGTTGACGATGTGATCTATACATCACGGGACGGAATAGCTTACACTCAGCTCGATATAACCGTAAGCGAAATAATTAAGAGCGACGGTTCTGTCGTACAGGGAGACAGGATATCTGTAAGATTCCTCGGAGGCTACATCTCAGCTGATGAATACGCCCGCAGCCACGAAATTGACGGGGACTTCCCCGATGACTGGACAGTATACGAAAACAGCATGAACCGATACGAACCCGAATCGGGACGTGAATACATCCTGTTCATAAACAGCGGCGGATACAATATCCCACGTGGAGGATTCTCGCTTATACATGAGACCGACAACTCCATAATGACAATGGACGGTGATGACCTCGCCACACTTGATCACAGCCAATCATGTAATATCAACGATCTCCGAAACATGGCTCAATAATACTAAAAGGGAAGGAACTTCCGATGAGAGTTCCTTCCCTTTGTTTTATAAGTTTTTGTTTTATAAGTTTTCGTTTTTAAGTGCGTCTATCGTATTGTCATTTTTCAGCTTGCTCATGGAGTACATCATTGTTGCAAATACTACTGCAAACACGCTGAATACCGCAATTCCTATTGCCTCCCACGGCAGATAGAAATCAACATCCATTGAGATATCAACTGATCTGAATATGAACCACACTACCACCCCTGCCACAGGTAGTCCTGCTGCCAGAGACTTCAGGCCGTACAGTATGCATTCATAATTGAGAATATTCCTGATACCCTTCTGTGTCATTCCAACAGACCTGAGCATTGCGAATTCACGTCTGCGCAGTCCTATGTTAGTGGAAATTGTATTGAATACATTTGCTGCGGCGATAAGGGATATAAGTACTATAAATCCGTAAGCGAACACTTTTATTATCGTAATGAAGCTTCGCTCCTGCTTTTCAGCCTCTGCAACATTGTGAAGTGAATCTGTATGGAGATGATTGTCCTTGAGAAATGCAGTCAGCTCCTTCTCGCATTCTTCGGGTTCAGCGGAATTAATGAAGATCTCGCAGTAATCGTTATCTTCTTTCGGCATCAGATCCTCCATCATGCTGAAAGGATAAACAGCCAGTATTATTCCTGTAGAGCTGTTGTAAAAAGGCTTATTATGGATGGTCTTTCCAGTCCTGAGAGTAAAATTAGTGCGGCAGTCCTCATTGGAGATTATCTTCTCCTCGTCATTATAATTCATGTATGTCGCAGTGCCGTCACCATTATCCATGTAGAACCAGTAATCCTCGAAAGATTCGTACATATGGCAGTCAAAAGAGCATTCTTCTTCTATGATGGATGAACTCTTGACGAATCTGCCTGCTTCACGGTCGAATATCTCATCGCCGTCATAGAGAATTCCAAGAGGAGATTCAGCCGACATGAACTTAGCTTTGCTGAGTCCGTTTTCGTCAAGAAGCCTCAGATATGTTTCGTCATCCACAAAAGATGAAACAACGTACATATTTATCTTACTGCTGTCAGGGTTAACGATTCCGCCGGACATTGCCATATCCATTTCCAGCATCCCCAGAAGATCGGGATTGATAACACTTTTTTCAACATCGCAGTTGACACCTGTATTAAATGCGAAAGACGCATTATCCACGCTTTCAACATTTTTTATCTTCTCAAGCAGCTCAGGAGCGCTGTTTATCATATCGTCACCGGAATAATGGTATACAAGATCATAACCCGATGTTTCCGAGGATATCTCTGCACCTTTGATAAGATAATCGGTAAATGCCGATGCTGAAACGAAAAGTACTATGCTCATGAAAAGGCTCATGATAGTTGTGCGGTATCTCTTCTTGCTTCTCTTGTAGTACTTGTGTCCCAGCATTCCCGAGAATCCGAACAGTTTGTACACCAGCTTCGGAGTTTTCAGCTTCTTGTTTTTTACCTTGATATCACTGCTCATGCGAATAGCTTCAACAGCTGTGACCTTTGTGGCACGTTTAGACGGTATCCATGCGGAAATGCTGATGGTGACAAGTGCGATGACTACAGCCGCAATTATAGAAACCACGGATACCGACAGCTTCATCTTGACTTCATCAGGGAGATCCTCGCCGAAAAATGAACCGAACTTGCTTCCGAGACAGGTAAATGTGACCCACATTCCTGCGATTCCGAGAAGAATACCGAGAGGTATTCCGATACCGCTTACTACAAATGATTCAAACCTAACCATTTTTCTCAGCTGTTTCTTTGTTGCGCCGATAGAGGAAAGGAGTCCGAACTGCTTGGTACGTTCCGCAACGGAAATTGAAAATGCGTTGTAGATAAGCATTACCGAACCGAACATGATGAGAACGATCACTACTGCCGCAAGTCCGTAAAGTGTCTGCTCTATGCTGTTATATCTTGATATTCCGTAGAACATAAGCAGATCGGAGTTAGTACGTCCGTCTATCCTTTCGCTTTCCATGAAATCGTAGATCTGTTCTGCATTCTTCATGGAAAAGCTGATACTGTAAGTCTCGGGTAGGTATTCGCTGTCTGTCGCTCTGACAATACAGGTATAGCCGGGCGCCTCAGAATCCTCGATCATATAACCTGGACGCTCATATATACCGCAGACAGTGTATTCCTTAGTTGTACGGACGCTGAAATCTTCGCTTATAGTGCCGTCTTCGTTGTAATCAGCTCCCACTTCAAACATAGGATTGCTCTGCCCCACAGCATGGTCGTCACGTATCCTTTCACCGACTTCAAGAGTGATCTTATCACCTGTTTTCAGATACACTCCTCCGTTATCGGAAAGATGTGAAGGGATCAGTATCTCGCTGTCATTTTCGGGAAAATGTCCATCAATCATATGAACAGGCATTATCTCATCATAGCCTTCACTGACGCCCATGAGATAAAGATAAGGCTTGTATTCATTTTCACTTTCAATAGGGGCGTATCCTTCATACTTGCTGAATACCGCCTTATCCACCTTATCGGATGATTCTATATATTCAAAGGAATCGTATGGCTGATAATCGATCTGTCCATGCCATGAACCGGATTCATATGCGAAATAATTCCTTCCGAACTGTATAACGCTTGAAACTGATGTGGTAACGGCGCAGATAAGCGCAGTGGAAAGCATGATACCGATGATGGTAACGATGGTTCGTGTGCGGTTCTTTTTCAGGGATTCGATAGTGACTTTATTGAAGATGTTCATTTTCTGATCACCTCGTCACGGGTAATTTTTCCGTCGCTGATGGCGATTATCCTGTCAGCCTGAAGTGCAATATTCTCATCGTGAGTTATCATGATAAGGGTCTGATTATACTTCTTGTTCGACAGCTTTAGAAGATCAACTATCTCCTGACTGTTCCTGCTGTCGAGATTTCCTGTAGGTTCATCTGCAAGCACCACCGCAGGCGCATTCATAAGCGCCCTACCGATTGACACTCTCTGCTGCTGACCGCCCGAAAGCTGATTCGGGAGATGTTCTTCCCTGCCGTTCAGACCGAGGGTATCGATCAGTTCTTTGAGTCTGTCAGTGTTGATCTCCCTGCCGTCCATAAGAACGGGAAGTGTCATATTCTCCGTAACATTCAGCACGGGGATAAGATTGTAGAACTGATAGATAAGCCCCACCTGACGGCGGCGGAATACTGCAAGTTCTTCTTCCGACTGAGAATAGACATCCTTGCCGTTCATGAATACCTTGCCGCTTGTAGGCTTGTCAACTCCTCCGAGAATGTGGAGAAGAGTTGATTTTCCCGAACCCGACGGGCCGATGATAGCAACGAATTCCCCAAGTTCAACCGAAAGAGAAACTCCGTCAAGTGCACGGACTTCATTCTCACCCTTGCCGTATATCTTGCATAGATTTTCAACACGTAATATTTCCATAGTGTTATGCCTCCTGTATTTCTTACTGTAATCATTATACCGTTTCTATATGACACTACCGTGACTTAAAAATAACAAAAACGTCACTTTCGGTGTCACTTTCAGACATAAATACAGGCGAACCATGTTCGCCCGCAGATCATATTCAAAGTCACACAGTACTTTTATAGAAGCGCATGATAAAACGTGCACCGCCGTTTTCACAGTTTTCGGCTTTAAGAGTACCATTCTGCTCCCTGACTATCATCCTCGCAAGGGCAAGACCTATTCCGAATCCGCCCTTGTCCTCGTCGAAAGCGCCTTTATAGAATCGCTCGAAAATATGGGGCAGGTCCTCCTCAGCAATACCGCTTCCGCTGTCGGAAATGACTATCTCGGTGAATATGGCGTTCTCCTCCGCACATATATTTATACGTCCTCCCTCGGGAGTATGCTCCATACAGTTTTTCAGTATATTTGCCACAGCCTCGCCGCTCCATCTGATATCACCGCTGAATTCACCCTCAGCTCTTACAGTAAGCTCCTGCCCGTGAAGCTCAATGGGCACAAACAGCGTCATACAGGCTTTGTTGATAAAATCCTTCATCGGCATGGTCTCGCTCTGAAATTTGATAGTCCCCGCATCCAGCTTTGACATTTTGAGCAGTGCGGTGATAAGCCAGTCGATACGTGACAGCAGCTTTTTCAGTTTCAGAAGCAGTTCACGCTTCTTGTCCCCGGATATTCCTTCCTCCGAAAGCATGGATACTATTATATTGATAGAAGTGAGCGGAGTTCGTATCTGATGGGAAATATCAGCAAGTGAATCCGCCAGATACATTTTTTCATCCCTGAGGCGGTTCTGCTGTTCACGAAGACGCACCACCATTTTGTGTATCTCGCTTTCAAGAATAGCAAGCTCGCCCTCGGTATTTTTTTCCAGTGACAGGTAGTCCTCACCGTGAAGTATCCTGTCTATCCTGCCTGAAAGTTCAGCGATATTACGGTATCTTCTGTACACTGTAAAGAGGCTGATACCTCCGAGAGCAAGGCATACTACAGCAGTGAAAAGGCCAAATCTCACATTCCATACCAAAGCAGCAGTTATGAACACAAGAGATGCAGACGTAAAAATAATAAAGCTGCGCATCACTTCTTTATTTCTGAACAGTCCTTTCATACATCCACCTTATAGCCCAGACCTCTTACAGTCCTGATTATCTTCGGATCCTGAGGATCGTCCTCGATTTTTTCCCTGAGTCGCTTGATATATACCGTAAGAGTATTGTCGTTGACAAATTCGCCTGCTATATCCCAGATAGATTCAAGCAGCTTTGTACGTGAAAGGACAGCTCCCCTGTTATTGATGAACACCAGCAGCAGACGATACTCCAGCGCCGAAAGATAGAGATCATTTCCGTTTTTGCTTGCAGTACCCTTTACCGTGTCCACAAGAACATCTCCCAGCTGAGTGACACTTCCCGTATTGCCTGTAAGTCTCAGCACATTCTTGATACGTGAAATAAGCTCTCTCGGTCTGAAAGGCTTTGCAATGTAGTCATCAGCACCCAGATCAAAACCTGTGACTGTGCTGAATTCGTCGCTTGAAGCTGTCAGGAAGATCACGGGAGTTGCGCCGTCTGACTTTATAGCCGAACAAACAGCAAATCCGTTTCCATCAGCAAGCGAAACATCCAGAAGCACTAGATCGAATTTTTCCTTTTCTATAATATCAAGAGCCGCAGCCTGACCTGTAACATTCTTGACTGTGAATCCTTCGTTGGACAGGAACTCAGTCAGATTCACGATTATTTCTTTGTCATCCTCAACAAGAAGAAGCTTTGTCATTGTCTCACCTCATAAAAATTAATAATATAATAATATCACATAATCAGAGCAATTGCAATTCATAACCTGAATTTATTTTCTTTTTTTGTTGAAAAACGCCTAAGACTATGCTATAATAAATTTTAGTATGTTTTCAAGGAAGGAGGTATAAAAGTGAATAAAGCAAAGTACATACTGTTGTCAGGAATTATCCTGTCTGCGCTTTCTCCTGCCCTGACATACGCTGAGGATGATACCTGCAATATCGCAGACATTGTCAGCAGTTACCGCAGCGATGAACCGCTCTCACTGAAAAATGTCACTTCATGTGCTCCCGACGATATCTACGCTGTGAAGATCAGCGAGGTCTGCTCGGACAATGTCAGCGGAAAAACCGCCTCAGACGGCAACAGATACGACTGGATAGAGCTTTACAACGGCTCTGCTGATGCAGTCTCACTCAGAGGATACGGTCTGTCCGACAACGTGGATAAGCCATACAAATTCACTTTTCCCGATGTGACTATCGACGCATACGGCTATCTTGTGATCTTCGCTGATAAAGAAGCTTCAGACGGAATGACTGCACCTTTCGGTATCAGCTCCGACGGCGAAGGTATCTTTCTCACCGCCCCCGACGGAACACTGACTTATTCGCTGAACGTCCCTGCCCTTGCTGAGGATACTTCCTTCGGTTACTACAAATGGGACGAGTCGCCATCTGTTATGAAGCCTACTCCCGACAAGGCAAACAGCAGTATCATAAGATATCTGAACGGACCTGTTTTTTCGGCAGAAAGCGGATTCTACAAGGACTCATTTTCCGTAAAGCTTACGGGAAGTCCCGACTGTGAGATCTACTATACCACCGATGGTTCTGTACCCACTGCCGGATCAAAACACTACACCCGTCCCATAAAGATCACCGACCGCTCGGATAAGCCAAATGATATTTCTGCAAACAGGACTGCAACCTATCCCCGTTCAGCCATGAACTATGTCCCGGCGGAGAATATCACAAAATCCACTGTCATACGTGCAGTCGAGATCGACAGTCACGGACAGGTCAGCGACATTATGACCCGTTCTTATTTCGTGGGTATCGACCAGGAAAAGCAGTACAACAGTATGCCTGTTTTTTCCCTTGCAGTTGATCCCGACGACCTTTTCGACTACGATACGGGCATATACACAACGGGCAAGTATTACGATTACTTCAAATCAGGCGGACGCAATTTCGGTATCATCAACAACGACGAAACATGGCTGATGGCGGCGAATTTCACTCAGAAATGCACTCCTGACGATAATACATGGGAAAAAGCCGTGCATGTGGATATGTTCGAGGGTGACGGAAGCCTGGGATTCTCTCAGGATATGGGAGTACGTATTTTCGGAGCCTCATCCCGTGCCAATCTCCAGAAATCCCTGAAGCTTATCGCACGAAAAAAATACGGCAGCGGAAAAGTGGACTATGAGCTCATCCCCGATGCAGAAACTTCGGACGGCGATACTCTCGGCAAATACGATTCATTCATCCTTCGCTGCGGAGCAAATGACGCTTCATGGACCAAACTCCGTGACCCTGTACTTCAGGAACTTGTCCGTGACCGTGACTTTGAGACTCAGTGCGGCAGACCTGCCATTGCTTTCCTCAACGGCGAATACTGGGGGCTTTATCAGATAACCGAGGACTACAGCGACAACTACATCCATAACCGCTACGGCTACGGCAAGGACAATACCGTTATCATCAAAAACGGCGACCTTGAGGACGGATTACAAAGCGACTTTGACGACTACAAGGAACTGATAAAGTTTGTCAGAAACAATGATATGTCAGTCAGGGAAAATTACGAAAAGCTTGGCGAAATGGTGGACCTCCAAAGTATGGCGGATTATCATGCTTCTCAGATATACATAAACAATCAGGATGTCTACGGCGACGCATGGATGAACAATACAAGAATGTGGAAGCTGCGCACTCCCGAGGACGATGCACAGGGCGACGGAAGATGGAGGTATATGCTCTACGATACCGAATACTCCACATATCTCTACGGCAGAGGCGGAGACTTCGATGCTCTGAAAAATGCCATGTTTGAAAACTCAGACAGCGTTATTTTCTCAAAAACGCTCCGACAGAACAAAGAGTTCCGTGAACTTTTCCTGAATACAGTTATGGACCTTGCAAACCTCAACTACACCAAGGAAAACACTGACAAAGTGATCGACAAATACTATGAACTCTACTCTCCGCTTATGGAAGAACACGTCAAGCGTTTCGGTCCCGAATGGCGAGTGAGAAATCTCTACAACGGCTTCTACACGAATCAGATCAACACTTTCAGGAATTTCTTTGACGGCAGACGTGAAAAGCTTGCAAAAGCGCTGATAAGCTATGGCCTCGGACGCAGTACATCCGAACTGACAGTTACCGTCAATAACAATGAATGGGGCACTGTCACCATCAATACTATCGCTCCGGAAATAAGCAGCACAGGCTGGAAAGGTCTGTATTTCAACGACTGCGAACTCGTAATCACTGCCATCCCATACGACGGATATGAGTTTGACGGATGGTCGGGACTTGCAAACGGCAGAAGAAAAACCGTCAGGGTAAAACTCTCGGAAGCATCTTCCATAAAAGCAAAATTCAAAAAGAAATAAAAAACGCTCTTCAGACAAAATGCCTGAAAGAGCGTTTTTTATGCAGGAAAATGCACGTCAATCATCTGTTTCCACAGGTGTAACGTACACAACAGAATCTGACACCTTACTGCTATCATCCTCATCAACAGTAATACGAGTAGGACCGCAGCCTGTCAGAATAACTGCGGCAAGCGAGGAAATCGCCAACAGATCAATGAATTTTTTCATAGAACTCTCTCCTTCCGTATTCCTCACGATGTATTATAAACAAGAAACCTTAAAATTATCTTAATACTTTCTCTTTCTCAGTAGCTGAAACCGCATTCACTATTATAATGCCGCATATTACCAGTATCAGCGCCGCAGCCGTCCTCAGCACATTCATCTCTGCCGCTTCACCAAGCAGCAGCGCTGACAGGATAACTCCGAAAACGGGATTCATCGAACCAAAGACCGCTATTCTTGAAACGGGATTGTACTTCAGAAGCAGTCCCCACAATGAGAATGCAGCTGACGAAACGAATGCAAGATAAAGCAGCATAGCCATTCCGCTGAGACTGACAACGGGAATCCTTCCGCCCATGATAATGCCGATCATCATCATGACTGCGCCACCCACTACGAACTGACATCCACTCAGCATAACGGGATCGCTGTGCTGTGAGAAACGCTTGATAAAAGCCGAAGAAAAGGCGTATGACAGCGCCGAGAGGAATATGAATCCCTCACCTGTGAAATGAACTGCACCGCCAAGGTCGGATGTTCCCATGTTTATCACGACAACTCCTGCAAAACCTATGAGTGATCCCAAAGCCTTTCTCAGTGTCAGCTTTTCGGTCCTGAATATGATGGATGAGACCATTATGGAAAGAAACACATTCGATGCCGTGATTATGGAACTTCTTGTACCCGATGTACGTGCCAGCCCAAGATAGAAGAATGTGTACTGCAAGATCGTCTGAAACAGTGATAATATGGCTATTTCACGGCCTGAACCTTTTTTGGGGAGAAGCATTTTTCCGCTGATGATACTGCCGAAAATGAGAGTTAGAATGCCTGCAAGTAAAAACCTCATTCCTGCAAAAAGCATCTGTGACATCCTGTCATCGGTGCCTATCCCTGTCAGACGGTAGCCGATTTTAACGCAGGAAAAAGCGCTTCCCCACAGCAGACAGCAGACCGTTGTAAACAGCAGTACCACGCTTCGTATAGTCATTGTTTCAGCCTTAGCCAATATCTTCCACATCCTTTATGAGTTTTCCGCAGTTTTCAGCCTTTTCCAGCAGCTTTGCATTTCCCTTGTTCATAGTCCCGAATTTATGGTTGGCACACAGCACGTACCTGCATTTATCCATAACTGCCATAGCATCCGAGACTTTTTCAACAGATACAGGTTCAAAAGCCGATTCTGCAATAAGCACCGAAGCCAGTGCCTTTGCAGCAGGAAATTCAATGTCATTTTCATGAAGGACTCCCACAGCAAACGGGATCCCTTTTCTCTGAAGCTGACGGTAAATCCCAAGGCCTTTTCCGCCTCCGCCTATGACAAAAACCTCGGGCTCGCCTTCTGCCGCCGAAAGCTCAACCGAGCCGTAATACTCGCAGAATCGGCCTTCTTCCGTGCCGTACAGCTTTTCGATATATCCGCCTGAGAATATCTCCTCGGGAGTGCCGTATCTGTCGGGAGAATCGCCCTTTATGCAGAGTATCATATCCGAGACTTTCTGTGCAAGTTCAAGTTCATGAAGGGACATGATTATGCTCACTCCACGTTCTGACGCCAGCTTTTTCAGAAGTGCCATAAGCTCCAGTTTATAGCGGATATCGAGGAAAGTCGCAGGCTCATCAAGTATGAGTATATCCGGCTCCTGACATATCGCACGGGCAAGCAGCACTCTCTGTCGCTGACCGTCACTGAGCTTGTCAATATCCTTATCGGCAAATTCGGAAGCCCCCACCATTTCAAGGGCTTCATCCACTTTTTTTCTGTCCTCATCACCCATGACTGCAAGAGCGCCCACATAAGGGAATCGCCCTGTCTCCACAGCTTCACGGCAGGTCATGAGCTGAGTTTTTACCTTCTGAGTAAGCAGTACAGCCATGTTCTTTGCAAGGTCACGGCTTTTCATACGGGAGATATCATCTTTTCCGATAAAGACCGTACCTCCCACAGGCTCAAGCTGACGGCAAAGGGTTTTCAGCAGAGTTGACTTGCCTGCTCCGTTAGGGCCGATAAGCGTCAGTATCTTGCCCCTTTCCGCCTTTATATCTATGCCGCTTAGAACGGCTTTTCCCGTATAGCCGACGGATAATCCTTTAGCCGACAGTACAGCGTCATTCATTGTCCATTCTCCTTTCACGGCCGGTCAGCATCCATATGACAACAGGTGCGCCGAAAACAGCCGTAACAGTGCTTATGCTCAGTTCAGTAGGAGCGAAGACCGTCCTTGTGATAAGGTCACAGAAAAGGCAGAAAACCGCTCCGCCCAGAAAGCAGGCAGGCAGTATCACTATCGGTTTTGACGTGCCGAACAGACTTTTCACGCCGTGAGGAACAGCGATCCCCACAAAGGAGACAGGCCCTGCAAATGCCGTAACACAGGCTGAAAGCAGACTTGACAGCAGTATCAGCGCTGCTCTGAAAAGTCGGACATTTACTCCCGAACTTACAGCGTAACTCTCGCCGAGTCTGTATGCGTCCATGGGCTTTGAGAGAAAAAATGCACACACCACCGCAGGAATAATTATGAAAGCAGCCGCAGCAGCTTCATCGGGACGTATCCCCGAAAAGCTTCCCATAGACCAGTTGTGGAGGTTCACGATATTGGAATCGTCGGAAAAATTGACAATGAATTCGGTTATCGCCGAGCAGATGTAGCCTATCATCACGCCGCAGACTATGAGTATTGACATACGCTTGACTTTTGCCGATATTGCAAGGACTATGAACATCGAAGCCAGCGCTCCCGCAAATGCCGCCGCCACCATAGCCGCCGAGCTGAGAAGTATCCCTTTCGCCAGCGAATAGACCATGATAAGTGCGACTGCCAGTTTTGCTCCCGATGAGATCCCCAGTATGTACGGGCCTGCCACGGGATTTGAAAAGAAGCTCTGAAGCAGAAGTCCCGAAACTGCCAGTCCTCCTCCGAGCACCAATGCCGCCGCAGTTCGTGGAAGTCGTATCTGAGTGAGTATCCTGTACGTTACAGGTGAAGAATCGTGATCCTTTAATGCGGATAAAAGCTCATGAAGCGAAACATCGGTGCTTCCCATGCAGAGATTCAGCACGATTGCTGCTCCGAGCAGTACTGCCAGCAATATATATGAAGCCGCCGCTCTTTTGATTTTGTTGTTCATTCATGCCTCCGGACGGAATAAAAATTCCATGTCATCTGCGTCTTTATCCGTAAAAATATCGTGAAGCTCCATTATGACTTCCGCCGCACCTGTAGTCTGCTGAAACAGATTCTTCTCAGTGCACCATAGGTTATTTTCCCTGACAGCTTTGAAGTCACCGAAAATGGGGTAGCGTTCCACCAGTTCACTGAGGGAATCGACCTTGCCAACGATATCGCTGTTATAGATGAGAATATCCGCATCGTGAGCCTTTTCATAGAAAGTCTCCATTTGTATCGACATTGTGGAAAGGGCATTTTCCTCAGCATTAAGGTCTTCACGGCTGAATATGTACTCTCCTCCGGCCATACGTATCATCTCAGCCACATAGTCGTCGGGCTTGCGGACAACAACAGCTCCGGATGAATTGATGTAGAAAAATGCGGCTTTCTTTCCTGTTCCCTCACCTGTGAGTATATCGCCTATCTTGTCAAAATTTTCCTTGCAGCACTTCTCAGCTTCTGCTTCTTTTCCGAAAAGGATGCCGTAAAGCTTTATCCATTCCAGACGTGCCAGCGGGTCGCTCTCATAGCTTGAACGCTCCACAAGTACAGGTATCCCCAGTTCTTCCAGCTTTTCCTTTACCTGTGGGCTGTGGTAGATCATTGTGGATTCTATTGCAAGGGGACAATTCTCGCTGAGGATGTACTCATAATCGGGAGCGCTGTATTTCCCTACGTAGACCAGCATATCCTCGTCAAATGCCCAGCGGACATTATCCAGTCCCCAGTCATTGTACTGAGTGGATGTCATTGATACCATATCAAGGGCACCTGCCGAGTCTATCAGGTCCATAGCTGATGATGCGGCGCAATACACATTTTCAAGTGGCAGTTCAATAATGGTCATATCCTTGACAGCAGAAGTATCAACATCCGAATTTTCGGGCTTTATCAAGTACTTCTCGCCGCTGATATCAACAAGGGTACAGCCGTTTTCAAGTCGGTCGGCAGTGAACTGCTCTGCGTGTTCAAGAGGGATATGTTCACTTACTTCAAATCCCGATAAAGCAGAGCTGCCTGTATTTCTGCCCGAACAGGAAACGAGCAGAAAACAGGCGGTCACCATAAAAGCTGATCTCAGTCTTCCCATGTACTCTGAGAATCGGTATCAAAGAAAAGCGTATAGCTTATCTCGTGAGGGGTGCTCATAGCTGTAGTATCAGCGGACACAGGCATTTTGTATCCGAAGCCGGGCACAGGTATCTCGAACACTGAAAATTCATCTGTGGAGACAGGCATGATCTTCTCGCCGTCAACTACCATGTAGTCATACTTGTTGCTGCTCCATATGATCTCAGCTGTAGCCTTTCCGCCTTCAACAGTTACCTTTGCTGGTGACTGCACAGTTGCCTTGCCTGAGCCGCCTTCAAGTGTAACATCGAAGCTGTAAACTCCGTCTTCAAATCCGAGAGATTCAGCAGTATCGACAGTGCCCTCACCAAGAGCCTCAAACGGCAGAGAATCAGCACGGAAAACCAGGTCTCTGTCATACCACAGTTCCTTGCGCTTGCTGAATGCGGCACAGGCTATCTTCTTATCGAGAGCCTCAACAGGCACAGTGAAAACGCTTACTCCGTCCTTTTCCTCAGCCGGGATGTACTCGGCTTCATCAGCATTTTCTGCTTCGTCAGCAGTACCAAGATAGAGGTACTTATAGCCGCTGCCGCCCATTGTCATTTCAGCAGTCATTTCGCCGTCAGCAACGATAAGCTTGCAGGATTCGATATTGAACATGGATGAGCTTGAATCTACGGTGATATCGTATTCGCCGTCAGTGATGGCATCAGCTGTCACAGCCTCCATTCCCTCATAGCCCACTTCCTGTGCAGGAACGGTCTGAGGCTCTGTTTCTGCTTCTGTTTCAGCCTCAGTCTCCGCATCTGTTTCAGTCACGGCAGCGGATGTTTCTGTTACGGTCTCGGAGCTTTCCTGAACGGATACCTCTGCATTGTTCCTGCATGAGGCCATAGATGTCATAACTGCGAATACACATAATAATGCTTTGATCTTTTTCATAATTACTCCTATATTAGCACAGCCGCCTTTTCAGACGGCTGTTGTTTTCGTATCAGTTTATAGAATCGATAGCTGTTTTAGCGTGGTCAACATACATCTGCTGGATGTCCTCGTTTTCACCGAGGCCTCTGAGCAGACACTCAACTTCGTAGCCAGCCTCTGTGAATGCTGACTTCCATGAATCCTCATCATCGCCTGCCATATCGTTGTTAGCATGATCGCCTGCAACTACCATGAGAGGCTCAAGGATGACCTTCTTGTAATTGCCTGCCTGAACAAGCGCCATAACATCATCGAGTGAAGGAGTAGCTTCAACTGTACCGATGAAGTAATTGGTATGTCCGTCCTTTGTAAGGAGATCCTGCATCTTAGCGTAAACACCGTTTGAAGCAGCTTCTGTACCGTGACCCATGAATACGATAGCAGTCTCACCGTCATCATAATCAGCAGTCCAGTCAACGATAGCCTGCTCGACCTTTGCGAAGTCCTCATCGCTTGTAAGGAGAGGCTCACCGAAAACAACGTTCTCGAAAGCATCTGCATATGAAGCTACCTTCTCGTTGAGTTCATCGTACTCAAGACCGTTCATAAGGTGAGTAGGCTGAACAACGAGATTCTTGACACCGTTGTCAACAGCTCTCTGTAAAGCAGCGTCAACGTCATCTATGAGTACACCGTCACGGCTGTTTACGTGATCGATGATGATATTGGAAGTAAAGCCTCTGCGTACTGAATAATCAGGGAATGCAGCATCAAGTGCGCCCTCGATAGCACCTATCGTAAGACGGCGGCTGTCGTTGAAGCTTGTACCGAAGCTTACTACGAGAAGCTCATTTTCGCCGATATCATCGCCGTTGCGGACATCGTCAAGTGAAGCGTCGCCTGTGTCGTAATCTTCCTCGTCATCGGCTTCTTCCTCTTCAGCTTCAGTTGTTTCCTCTTCTGTTGTCTCTTCCTCGGTAGTCTCCACGGCAGTTGTTTCCTCAACAGTAGTTGCTGCCTCAGAAGATGATTCTGAAACCGAGCTTGTCTCATTTTCGCCGCATGAAGCAAAAGCTGCTGCTGCAAAAGTGAGTGCAAATACCATAGCTGTTAATTTTTTCATTTTCAGTTCCTCCTATAATTTCACATCATAGAGGTACAATCGTGCGTAAAAATAGCCTCCCTAAAGGAAGGCATGACCATTGCTCCCCCGACTAAACCTTACCGGCCAATGCTTGGCAAAGTTTATTGGCAGAGCAATAAAAAGCACAAATTGTGCTTTACGGTACGATCAATGCCTCGTGATCTCAGGCCTTAGCCTGTGTACCAATAAACGGCAGGTTTCCTGACTTAAAGGTCAGACGCAGACGACAGCCTTCCCGCTTGCGCAGTGACATATAGCCGTCTGCTCCCCTATTACAGTGACGAGATCGTGCAGGAATCACACCTGCTTCCCTTTTACCCTCCGGCCTGATAAATCATCGGAGGCACCGTTTATCTGAGATATTCATGAATACTTTCTAATTATATCACAAGAAACCGATATTTCAATACATACGGTAAAAAATCGGAAAATTATACAATTTTCGGAAATTAATTAGAATAAATGCAGACGCTGATGGCACTGACCTGACCGATTCTTTTCCCATTACAGGCAAAATATTAGTGATCTTCATACTTGACAAAGTACGGATTATAGTGTAAAATGTAAATGTATGTAACCTAAAGAAGTATCATACATATATTATTTAAATAAATTACGGAGGTACTTATGGATCAGAAAAGACCACGTGGACGTGAAAAAGACGTCACTTCAGGCGGCAGCGGCGCTCACAGAAGAGGCGACGGCCTCGGCACCGGACCTGTCGGCTCAGGCAGCTATTCAGGTCAGAGTTCCGGCGGAAGCGGCGGTGCAAAGCGTGCTGCTGTAGGCGGAGGCGGCGGACTTGCCATCATCATATTCATCGTCATGATGCTCCTCAAGGGAGGCGGAGGCGGCGCCGGAGATCTTCTCGGCTCTGTTACTCAGAACTCCGGTTCTTCGGGCAGCGGTTCAGTTCCATCAGGCTTCGGTTTCAGTACACAGGATACTGCTTCATCAGGTGCTTTCACCGGCGACACAAATGTTGATACATCTGTTGCAGGCGGCTCAAGAGAGAAGAGAACTGTTATAAAAGGCAACAATCAGGATCAGATCACTCTTATGATCTATATGTGCGGTACTGACCTTGAATCCAAGTACGGTATGGCTTCTTCCGATATGGAGGAGATCCGTGCAGCTACATACGGCGACAACATCAATGTCATCGTTTACACAGGCGGATGCAAGGGCTGGAAAAACAGCGGTATCAGTTCTTCCGTAAACCAGATCTACCAGATCAAGGGCGGCAAGATCTACAGACTCGTTGACAACGACGGAACAGCTGCTATGACAGACCCTGACAACCTCTCCAACTTCATCAAATTCTGTGCAAAGAACTTCCCTGCTAACAGAAACGACCTCATCCTCTGGGATCACGGCGGCGGATCTGTAAGCGGTTACGGCTACGACGAAAAGAATGCCAAGAAGGGCTCTATGGACCTTGCAGGCATAAATAAGGCTCTCAAGAACGGCGGAGTCAAGTTCGACTTCATCGGCTTCGATGCCTGCCTTATGGCTATAGCAGAGACAGCTCTCATGCTCAATGAACACGCTGACTACCTTATCGCTTCAGAAGAAACTGAGCCCGGTATCGGCTGGTTCTATACAAAATGGCTCACTAAACTGGGCGAAAACACATCTTCTCCTACTCTTGATATCGGTAAGAATATCGTTGATGACTTCGTTTCAGAGTGCGCTGTAAAGTACAGAGGTCAGAAGACCACTCTCTCCGTTATCGACCTTGCTGAATTTGCTAATACCGTTCCTTCAAAGCTTTCTGCATTCGCCAAGTCAGTAAGCAGCAAAATAAGCAACAACGAATACAAGGAAGTTTCAGATGCAAGATATGCTACCCGTGAATTTGCGGAGAGCTCAAGGATCGATCAGGTAGACCTTGCAAATCTTGCCGAAAATGTTGGCACACCCGAAGGCAAGGAGCTTTCAAAGGCTCTTCAGGCTGCTGTAAAGTACAACCGTACTTCCACAAATATGACCAACGCTTACGGTGTATCCATCTACTTCCCTTATCAGCGTACTTCATATGTTGACACAGCCTGCAGCATCAACAATCAGATCGGTCTCGGATCGGAGTACAGCCAGTGCATCCGTCAGTTCGCAAGTCTCGAAACAAGCGGACAGATCGCAGCAGGCGGTACAGGTTCAGCTCTCGGCTCACTCTTTGATCTAGGCGGTTCAACAGGTTCATCCGGAAGTGCAGTTGATATCGGCTCACTTCTCGGCGCATTCCTCGGCGGCGGCACATCAGGCAGAAGCATTGCAGGTCTTGATGATTCAAATACCGACTTCATGCAGGATACAGACGTTGACAGCGCTTCCGAGTACCTTGCATCCTACTACTTCGACGTGAATAACCTTGCATGGGAAGAACAGAACGGTACTTACACTATGTCTCTCCCCGAATCACAGTGGGAGCTCGTTCATAAGCTTGATCTGAATATGTTCTACGACGACGGCTCAGGTTATATCGACCTCGGTCTCGATAATATCTATTCATTCGACGACGACGGAAATCTCATTGCCGATACCGAAAAGAACTGGTTATCCATCGACGGAAATGTAGTTGCTTACTATCACACAGATACCATCGAAAACGGCGATGATTACTCCATCAGAGGCTATGTTCCCGCAATGCTCAACGGCGACAGAGTAAACCTGATGATCGTATTCGATAACGACAATCCTAAGGGCTACATCGCAGGCGCCACAACAGATTATGTGGGCGGCGAGACTGAAACAGTCGCAAAGAGCATGACTGAACTCAAGGACGGAGACAAGCTCGACTTTATCTGCGATTACTACGACTACGATATGAAGTATCAGGACAGCTACTTCATCGGCGAATCCGTAACATATCATGACGGCATGAAGATAAGCAATACCGACGTGGGAAGCGGTAAGGCTTACATGATGTACAAGTTCACTGATATCTATAATCAGGAATACTGGACACCTGCTATCGTTAAATAATACTAAAGCCATAGTGCTTCGTTAACAGCGAGACACTATGGCTTTTTAATTGCAGCAAACAGAAAAGCCATAGTATCCATCAGCGGTACTATGGCTTTATTCGTCTTATTGTTCTATATATTTTAAAATATCATTAACCTTCTTTTGTTTCAAGGAGACCGACTACCACCAATCTCTGCGAACCGTCATCCGTGCAGGTTATCAGCGTTATCCTGTCGTCTCCGAAATCATCAAGCACCCATGTTTCACTGGGTTCAACGATGAAGAAATCCGATACCTTGTATGCGGCGGTATTCTTTTCCTTGTCATACAGAAGTATCTCCATTCCCTTTTCGACATTTTTCAGCGAATTGAAATACTCCTTGTATATGACACTGCTGTGGGCGGCGATACAGAAATTCCCCTTGCCGAAATCCCCCGTATCTTTGAAGTGACCTGCTCCTTCCGAGAGGACGGATTGTTCCGTCCCCTCAAGCACAGGAGCTTTTATGCCGAGTTCAGCAATTTCCACTACCATATTCTCTTTCATGAGCTTATGCTTGTGTACCTCACGGTATATCTTTCGTATACCGAAAAAGGATAAGATGCCGAATCCCACAATAAGTGCGGTCATACCTGACACAAAACTGAGTATCTGCTTTTTGGAAAGCTTCTTTTTATCAGTCATTTTCCTTCTTGCGGAGAACGCCTGAGCCGTGAACAGCTGCTGCGCCTGCAAGCATGAGCATTACAGCACCAACTGCTGCACCTGCTGTACCGAGTGAGTTGATACCTGTCTGTGGAAGATCAACTTCGTTTCCGTCAGCATCTGTGCCCTTGCCTGTTTCAGGGTCAACTGTGTACTTGTCGATAACATTGCCGTTTTCGTCCTTGAGCTCAACAGTAAGTGTGCCATCCTTGTTTACATTTGTTTCGGAAGAAGCTGCATTCTTGCCTGTCTTTACAAAGTAGTCCTTTTCAACCATCTTTGTGATCTCATCGTTAGTTCCGATAGTCTTGTCCTCAGCCTTTGTAGTTGCAGCTGCTGTAGTTGTTTCCTCGGATTTTGTTGATGTTGCTGCTGTAGTAGTTGTTGTTGTATCTGTAGATGTATTAGTTGAAGATGTAGTAGTTGAAGTTGTTGCAGATGTAGTTGTAGTAGTTGTTGTTGTTTCTGTTTCAGCAGGAGTTGTTGTTGTATTGCCGTAGAACTCATCGAAGATCTTGCTGATGTTGTCAAAGTTGAATGTTTCCGAGAAGTCCTTGGAACCATCTTCAGCGATCTTTACATTCTCGTAGTCAGGCTGAATACCAAGGTCAATGCTCTCACCCTTTGAGTCAACAAGAGTGATACCTGTAGAATATGAATAGATCATACCGTCAGGGAGAACAGATAAATCAACAGCACAGCTTCCGCCTCCGCTTCTTTCACCGATAACGACGATGTTGTTATCCTTGCAGAGTGATGGGAACCAGTTACCGCATGAGAATGACATTTTTGAAGTGATAACGCCATACTGAAGGTCAAACTTGATCGCATCATCCTTCTCGTCGATGACCTTATCGAAGTTTCTGTCAGTCTTGAAAGCATCGGTTATTAAACCATCTTCGGAATCCCCTGCCGAAACGCTTGTGTTCTTGAGAGAAACAGAGTTCAGTCCCTTTATCAGGTTCATCATGTACATAGCTGTCATCATGTTTCCGCCTGTATTTGTAGCAACGTCGAATACCAGCTTCTTGATGGCAGGATTTGAATCAGCCTTCTGAACTGCCTTGTAGAAATCAGTTACCTCATCCTCAGGAAGCTCAGCGCCGTTGTGGTAATAACCATCCCATGAATCGAGATCAATAACGAAAGTATCGAACATGAGAACAGCTACATCGCCCTTTTCATAGTAAACAGAAGAAGAAAGCTCCTCTGTGTAATCAGCAGTTTCAGCCATTGCCTTTCTCGCATTCTCAACACCGATAATGCTTGCTTCAAGGTTCTTTTCCTCAAGCTTTAAATCCACATTATCCTTGAGCTCGCCTAAACCTTCAATGACCTCATCTACCTTAGCTGCAAATTCACCGTCAAGGATCTCAAAATTAGCATCATAAGTATATGGGATCGGAAGGAATGATGTGTGACCACCGTCGAAGAAATAGCCGTTGAGGAGCTCAAGACCTGCACAGTACTCGTAAAGATCAGTTGAATTGAGCAGTTCCTTTATCTTTCTTGTTGTTTCATTGCCTTCCTCAAGCATAGCATCGAAGCCTTTTTCCTTCATGAGATCATTGAAAGGGATTCTTCCCGGGTAGCCGTATCCGCTGTCCATTAAGAAGCAGAACTCATCGTAGTTGTACTTGATAAGGTCAGCAGGTCTGCCATCCTTGAAATCTTCAATAAGATTTGTAATATGCTCCTGAGTCTGCGGAATTGAAAGTCTTGAATAATCGGAAAGCAGATATCCGCAGAAGTACATACTTCCATCGAGGTATAATGACTGCTTGTCTGTACCTGCGAATAAGTCACAGAGTGTAGGTGCAGGAAGCCAGATATCGTTTTCATCGCCTAAGAAATCGATGTTGTATGCACCGAAATCAAAAGTCATATCAACAGCTTTTTCTTCAGCTTCTTCTTCTCTGATGAAAAGATCGCTTGCAGCAGATGTAGAGTTTGCATCATCTTCAGGAATGAAGAAGTTACCGACATCATCTGAGTGGATAGTATCCTTTTCAACGTCGAAAGTACCAACGGCGCCGAACGGTACCTTTACATCATAAGTGCCGTCGTTCTTATTAGTGATCTCAAGATCCTGATCCAGCCACTTCTTGTAGAATTCAGAAATGCGGAGATATGGGATATTTGGCTTGTCGTTATAGAAACGTGCTGTCATTGTATCAACGTTATCATTGCTGTAGAGATATGCATTGATAGTCTTGTCAGTGTAGTTTTTTGTTTCTTCGTCTGCGGCAAAAGCATTTACAGCTGAAACAGCGGATGTGCTGAGCAGCATTGATAAAGCTGAGATACCTGCGATGGTCTTTTTAAAATTCATTGTTTTTCTCTCCTTGATTCGTCTTATTTGGCAAACACCACTTTAACAACAGTATCAGTTAATTTCCAACCCCGACACAATGTACTATATGTACTTCAATGTTCATCAGTGTGCTTACCTTACAAGTACATTATAGCACGTCTTTCACACTCTGTCAAGACCTTTTTACAAATTTTCAGAAATTTTTTGTCGTTTTTGAATTATATTATTATCATCTATTGTTTGTTCTTATTATAATATATATTCTGATCCGAACAAATTAAAATACATCAACCAAAGCCGCAGCACTCATACGGCAGTTTTATGCGTATTTATCGGGAAGGATACGGATCAAAAGCGATCCAAAAAACAAATACACATAAAACCGCCATACGTGCGCCACGGCTAAGCGGTGATATTAAAGTGTGATGAACTCCGAGCTTGAGTAGCCGATAACTCCGTTATAGTTAACGACGTACCAGCCGTTTGTTTCTCCGTTTATCATCACCTGAGCGCCGTCGGGTATCTTACCGATAACTGCGCCCGACAAGGAGGGATAGCTTCGGATATTCAGATTGCTTCCATCAGTAGTTACAGTTCCCCAGCGGAGAGCTCCTGCATTTACAAACGGTATACCAAAATAGTCGCAGAGCGAGCGGACGATATTCCTTGCGATATTCTCCAGATTATTCTTCAGCCACGCTTCATCTGCGAAATTGTCGTGATACCCCAGTTCACAGAGTACAGCAACTGCTTTCGTCCGCAGAACTTCGCCAAGCGAAGAAGTCGGAACAGCTCTGACCTTATCGGGCAGAGGATAGATGCTTTTCAGGTTGTTAGCGATTATATTCGCCAGTTTTTCGCTGTCTGCACTTTTCGGGGCGAAGTAAATATCGACTCCTCTCAGCTTTCCTGCGAGACTTTCGGGAGCGGCGTTCGAGTGCAGTGCAAGGTGTACGTCATAGCTCCCTGCGTTTGAATCCTGTATAGCTCCCGCCACGTTCCTGACGGGATCATTTCTTACAAAGCTGATGCCGCAGGAGCGAAGATATGGCTCAATACGGTCAGCCAGACGGTTCATGTAAAGCTCCTCGTTGCCCTCAGTAGCGTACTGATTCCACTCCTGAGTGGAGGGGCTCAAAAAAATCTTCGGCATGATATCATTCCTTTCGTGAGGATGGAGCTCAGCTCCATTACAATATATGCCGAAGATATTATTATTGTTAAGACAGTTCGCTGAAAACGGTGTTCACTATTTCAACAGCCTGATCTGTTGTACCTGCGCCGCATATCTGAGTGAAGTAAAGCACTGTGATACCGCTTTCGGGGTGAGCGCAGAAATAAGTTCCCGTCCAGCCATCCCAGCCGAACTCGCCATTTGCCGATTTTATGCGGGATCTGCTCACATCTGTCATAACACGCATAAAGCATGAATAGTTGTAGCCGCTCAGCCTGTCCCACATACTTCTCAGCAGATGCTCGTTGAATTTAGGAGTTGTCATATAATCGAATGCTTTTTCACTGATTATGCGAGAATTGCGATAACATCCTCTGTGGCACAACATATCAGCAAATTTTGAGTAATCATTTATTGTCGAGAATAAACCAGCGCCCCCCGACTCAAACAGCGGAGGAGCCAAGAAGTCCTCGATGCCAAGATGTCTGCATTCAGCAGGAATAAGGCCTTTATCCGACCATTGATACAGATCGGCAAGCCTGCTTTTTTTCTCCTGTGGGACGAAGAATGCGGTATCATCCATTTCAAGAGGAGCAAAAATGTATTTCTGTAAAAATTCACTGTAACGCATTCCGCTTGCTTTTTCAATCACAGCTCCGAGAATATCGGCCTCAACACCGTAGAACCAGTAGTCACCCGGTATGTTGTACAGCGGTATATCCGCACATTTCCCTGCAAAAGTCTTAGTATCCCACGGCATACCGTTTTGACGGGAGGAAAGCAGTCCATTGTATACATTCCCCGATGCCCGAACAGATTCTCCCCAGTCACTTGGATACGGTAGCCCGGCTGTCATATTGAGCAAATGCCCGATCGTTATGGGGACGTCCTCTGCTTCGGCAGTCAGTTCCTTTGAATCCTTACAGTAGGTGATATGTGAAAATTCAGGGAAAAAGCGTGATAATCTGGTATCAGGGTCAAATAATCCCTTGTCCGTCGCTATCATAGCAGCAGCGGCAGTTATGGGCTTGGTAAGTGAAAACAATCGGCAGATGGTATCGGCAGTCATAAGCGTTCCGGTGCGTTCTGAGGCTGTGCCGACACTGTTCGAGTATATCTGCTTACCTTTCTGCATGACGATACAGGACGAGAATACAGATGTACCTTTTTTTACTGACTCTGACATTATTGAGTTTATTTGATTATACATTTATGGTCACCTCTTAATATACATTTCTTGCTGTATTATGATTAAAAATAAAACTTTAATTACCGGTATTGACTTTTTCTGTTTAAAGCGTTATACTTTAAATGACGAAACATCTGAAAGGAATGATCAATATGAATATACTCGTTGTAGGTCTCGGTCTCATCGGAGGTTCGCTGTGTAAGGCAATGAAAAAATACACATACCACACAGTTACAGGATGCGACCGCAACCATGATATAGAATTTGCAGCGCTGAGAGATGTTGCTGTTGACAAGACTTTCGACGGCAATTACAGCGGTTATGATCTTGTAGTGATCGCACTTTTCCCCGAAGCCACCGAGAATTTCTTCCGCCAGCACGCCGGTGAATTCACAAAAGGCACTCTTGTTACCGACGTATGCGGCATAAAGGGCGATTTTTCGGCAAGAATGAAGGAGATCGCCGAACAGAACGGAGTCCGCTATGTGGGCATTCATCCCATGGCCGGCAAGGAATTCGGCGGATACTACAACAGTACAGCTGATCTTTTTGTGAAGGCAAACTTCATTGTTACACCTTTCGACGACAGCAAGGAAACTGATGTGGAAACACTGAAAAAGCTTGCACTGGAAGTGGGCGCAGGAAAAATAGTCGTAACAAGCCCCGAAAACCATGACAAGATGATAGCTTACACTTCTCAGCTTGCTCATATTGTGTCAAGCGCTTATGTAAAAAGTCCCGAACTTGGGCTGGAGTGCGGATTCAGCGGCGGCAGTTTCCAGGATATGACACGTATTGCCACAATGAATGAGAATATGTGGACTGACCTGTTCATGCAGAATCGTGAGCACCTGATGTACGAACTTGATACTCTTATCGCAAACCTGAACAAGTACAGTGAAGCCCTGAAAAATGCCGACAGTGAGTCGATGAAAAGCCTTATCGCTGAGGGCCGTGAACTCAAGGAGGAGAACCTCCGTCACCGTGTGGGACAGCCTAACTGATCAGAAATATTTTTCGGCAAAATCGGGCTTCGGAGCGTGGATATCCAGCTTGTTAAGATAGGCAAGAGGAGAATCCTCAGACAGAGCGAACTCCAGTCCGTAAGCACACAGGGCCTGATAGAAAACTCCATAGCGCTTGTTTACGGAAGTATCGCCGTATTTGCCGTCTCCGAGAAGCGGAGCCCCCACATGGGAAAGATGTGCACGTATCTGGTGAGTGCGCCCTGTGAAAAGAGTGACTTTCACAAGGGAAAGTCCTTTGTGGGATTTCAGAACTTCATAGCCGGTTTTTATCGGTTTATAGCCATCAAGAGGATGATCGGATATCCTGACGATATTCCGTGAGTCCTCTTTTTTGTGGTATGCGGTTATAATATCAGCACTTTTCGGCGGATGTGCAATGGTAATGCACAAGTATATCTTATGCACCATCCCGTCACGAATAGCAGAGTTTATCTCACGAAGCGCCGCCGCATTCTTTACCGCAGTGACAAGTCCGCTTGTGTTGCGGTCGAGACGACTGCACAGCGCAGGAGCAAAGGAGCTTTCCTCATCAGGCTGATATTCGTTTTTATTGTAGAGATAAAGCTTTATTCGGTTTATTAAAGTGTCATCGTTGTGTTCGCCGTTGCTGTGTGAATCAAGTCCGAGGGGTTTGTTTACGATAATGACATTCTCGTCCTCGTACACAGTATCAAGAGCAGTATCTGCTTTCAGGAAGCTCATGTCATGCTGTTTTGTACACGAAAGCTCCTGCTTTACGTAGACTGTAACCACATCATCGGTCATCAGCTTCGTGGATATCTCGCATCTCTTGCCGTTGACCTTGATGTCCTTCTTGCGGATAAGCCTGTACATCATGCTTTTAGGCAGGTCCGGAAGGGCTTTTGAAATGAATTTGTCTACCCTCTGACCACTGTCATTGTCATTTATAACAAATTTTATCATATATGTTACCTCGGATTTGATTATTTTTTGGAAAATGCTCACAAAAATACCATTCCATTACGTACAATATTACCAAAGAATATGAGAGAAATGTGATATTTGCACTGTATGTGTTGAAATTTTGGCTATCTTATGGTATAATTACATAAATAAGTACTGTAATTGTTATTATTCAGTACATATGAAAGGAGTATGATTAGCGATGAAGCTTTCACAACGCTTGCTTTCTGCAGTGCTGTCATGCGCTTTCATCGGTTCCGCTGTTGTATCTTCGGGTGCATTTGCTGCTGATGATGAGAGCATAGCAACACTTCCTTCTGATATATATGATATCACAGAAGAGGCAGAAAGTAAAGAAGAAATTGAAGAAGAAGCAACTGTTGAAGCGACAGAAGCTCAGGCTGAAGACGCTGTCACACAGGTTTCGGAAACAGAGGCGGAAAGTACTACTGAAGCTGCAATGGGCGCAGTTATGGCTTTTGCAGAGGCAGCTGCTGAAACGCCGTTCAATGTATTTGCAATCTACAATGCACACCAGGGTTACCTTGACAGACTGAAAGACTCGGCCAATCTCTACCGCAGAGCCGATGGTATCGATGTGTCGGAATGGCAGCATGAGATAGACTGGCAGAAGGTAAAGGATGCCGGTGTCGATTTCGCCATCATCAGAGCCGGATACGGCAAGGTGATTTCACAGAAGGACCCTTATTTTGAAACTAATGTTGAGCAGGCTCAGGCTCTTGGCATAGATACAGGTACTTACTGGTACAGCTATGCTACTACTGTTGAAGCAGCTCAGCGTGAAGCCGAAGTGTGCTATGAGGTCATCAAGAATTACGACTTTACATATCCTGTTTATTTCGATATCGAGGACGCCTGTCAGAACAGACTGTCAGTTGCCGAAGTCTCCGCAATTATCGAGACTTTCTGTAACTACATCGAAAGCAAGGGCTATCATGTCGGACTTTACAGCTATGTGAATTTCCTTAATACTAAAGTGTACTCATCCTTGCTTGATAAGTACGATATCTGGGTAGCAAATTTCAATGTCGATGTACCGAACTATAATTCCGATTACGGTATATGGCAGTACAGCGACAGCGGCCATATCGACGGCATCAACGGTGTCGTTGACCTTAACCATGCGTATGTCAACTATCCTTTTGTAGTATCTCCCAAGACTTACGATCCTGAGAAATATCCGAATACCTCAAGTGAACCAAGTTACCCCGAAGTTCAGGTGAACAAGGGAATCGCAAACGGTATCGATGTTTCGGAATGGCAGAAGTCCATTGACTGGAACAAGGTCAAGGCTGATGGAGTTGACTATGCTATTATCCGTGCAGGTTACGGTAAACTGCTTTCACAGAAGGACGTATATTTCGACCAGAATATGAAGGCTGCCGAAGAAGCAGGACTGGGACGAGGCGTGTACTGGTACAGTTACGCTACAACTCCAGCAGCTGCAAAACAGGAAGCTGAGACCTGCCTGGAAGTTATCAAGGGCTACAAGCTTGAATATCCCGTTTATTTCGACGTTGAAGACGCTGTTATAGCTAAACTCAGTACAGCTGAGGTAACTGCAATTACCGATGCTTTCTGTTCAGTGCTTGAAAAGGAAGGCTATTTCGTAGGCATCACAAGCTACACTAACTTCCTTAACACCAAGCTTGATTCTTCTCTCTTTAAGAAGTATACAGTCTGGGTCGCACACTATAACGTGAACCGTCCGAGCTTCAACAAGGGCTACGGAATGTGGCAGTACACAAGCACCGGTTCCGTAAACGGTATAAACGGAAACGTTGACCGTGATTATCTTTACACTGATTATCCTTCGATAATCAAGGATGTTCACCTCAACGGCTATTAATGAAATTATAATATGCATACCGTGGACTGCGGTATGCATATTTTTTAATGAGGTGGATCATGGAAGTAAGAGTTCTTCGCTATTTTCTTGCAATAGCAAGAGAGGAAAATATGACAAGAGCAGAGGAAAGACTGCATATCTCACAGCCTTCCCTCTCTAAGGAAATAAAAAAGCTGGAGGATGAACTGGGACATGAACTGTTCATCCGTACCAACAAAAATATGCGGCTCAATGACGAGGGAATGCTGCTGAGGAAACGTGCCGAGGATATCATAGCTATGGTTGACAAAACTGCCGAGGAATTCAGTCAGCTTAACAATATCATAGGCGGCGATGTGCGTATCGGCTGCGCAGAAAGCTATCTTATCAAGCATCTTGCCCGCAGCGTCAAGTCTTTCAAGGAGAAGTATCTGGGCTTCAGATTCCATATTTTCAGTGGCGACACCGAACCTGTTGCGGAAAGGCTTGACCGTGGACTGCTTGACCTTGCAGTAATAGTGGAGCCGCCAAATCTGTCGAAGTACAATTACCTGACTATCCCCGGAAGCGATAAGTGGGGCGTAGTTATGCGGCGTGACAGCCGCCTTGCCGAAAAGAGCGAGATAACATTCGAGGACCTGTACGGACTTCCTCTTTTTTGCTCCGAGCAGTCGATAAAGGTGGATTTCCCCCGCTGGTGCGGCGAAGATATGGACAAACTGAACTTTGCCGGAACTTTCAACCTTGCCTATAATGGCTCGGTATTCGTGAAAGAGGGCATCGGATATCTGCTTACATTCGAGCACATCATCGATACAAGCGAGGAAAGCGGACTGTGCTTCCGTCCCATTTCTCCTGTGCTTGAAACAGATATGTACATTATCTGGAAGAAATATCAGGTTTTCTCACCAATAGCAGAATTGTTCGTCAAACACCTACGCTCCGAATATTCATAAAAAGCCTCCTCTTAACCGTGATACTCATACGGCAGTTTTATGCGTGTCTATTGAGGGAAACCCTTTTGAAAAAGGGTTCCTCTGACGGAGGCGGTCCCCTCTGTCAGCTGCGCTGACATCTCCCCACACTGTGGGGAGCGCTGCCCTCAAACTCCCTTC
>Ga0129307_1000875_pt1 | contig 39755 bp, 33 predicted proteins | sample P1105metagenome_FD_94437 | JGI IMG/M metagenome (GOLD analysis project Ga0129307, IMG submission 94437) | Capybara group fecal microbial communities from Wisconsin, USA - P1105 metagenome | ecosystem: Host-associated > Mammals > Digestive system > Large intestine > Fecal | place: USA: Wisconsin...
GCAGCGACGAGTCAAAGGCAGTTTGGCTTGAACAAAGAGAAAGCCAGCGTCTTTAGGCGCTGGCCGGTATCACCCCCTTATAGGGGCGAGCAAACCACCCGTTTGACGGGTGGTCATGATTTATTTTTCCCAGTCTCTTGTACAGGCGACGGCTTTATGCCATTTGTTTAATTTATCCTGCTGTTCTTCGTATGAAATCCTCGGCTCGAAGATTCTGTCCACTGAATTGTTTTCAAGCAAATCTTCTTTGTTCTTCCAATATCCTACCGCGAGACCTGCCAGATATGCAGCACCCTTGGCTGTGGTTTCCACGCACAAAGGTCTGTTGACATGTGTTTGGATAATATCTGCCTGCATCTGCATCAATAGATTGTTGGCGCAGGCACCGCCGTCGACGTTAAGTCCGGAGAGTGTTACCGAAGCATCGCTTTCCATGGCGGTTAAAACATCATAGGTCTGATAAGCGAGCGATTCAAGTGTCGCTCTGATTATGTGATATTTATTCACACCCCTTGATAATCCGACGATTGCACCTCTTGCATAGGGATCCCAGTACGGTGCTCCAAGGCCGGTGAAAGCGGGTACCACGTAGCATCCGCAGGTATCTTCGACTTTGCTTGCAAAGAATTCGGAATCGGATGCGGAATCAATGAATTTCAGTTCATCGCGAAGCCATTGGATTGCGCTTCCCGCTACGAATATCGAACCTTCCAGGGCATATTCTATCTTTCCGTCAATACCCCAGGCAATGGTTGTAACGAGTCCCTTTTTGGAGAAGACGGGTTTATCTCCGGTATTCATCAAAAGGAAGCATCCCGTGCCGTAAGTACTCTTGGCCTGGCCTGGCTTAAAACAAGTCTGTCCGAAAAGAGCTGCCTGCTGGTCGCCTGCCGCACCTGCGATTACGATTTCTCCCCCGAAAAATTCTTCCTTTGTCTTTCCGTATATTCCGCTTGAAGGCATAACTTTTGGAAGCATTGAAATCGGAATATCGAGCTCTTTTAAAATATCCTCATCCCATTTTAAATCAACGATGTTATAAAGCATCGTTCTGGAAGCATTTGAATAATCCGTTATATGAACGCTTCCGCCCGTTAATTTCCAGATAAGCCATGTCTCGACCGTTCCGAAAAGAAGCTTTCCTTCCTCGGCCCTTCTTTTGGCACCGGGAACATTTTCAAGAAGCCATCTGATTTTCGTCGCACTGAAATACGGGTCAATCACAAGACCTGTTTTCTCACGATAAATATCTGTTAATCCTTTGGCGGCAAGTTCTTCGCAGTAATCGGCTGTTCGCCTGTCCTGCCATACGATTGCATGGTAAATCGGCTCTCCCGTTTCTTTATCCCATACGATTGTTGTTTCTCTTTGATTGGTGATTCCGATGGCTGCGATATCCTCGGCTTTTGCACCGATTTTAGAAAGTGCTTCGCTTGCCACGGAATACTGAGTCAGCCAGATTTCCGATGCGTCGTGTTCAACCCATCCGGATTTCGGAAAATACTGCGTAAATTCTTTTTGCGTAACGGAAACAATTTCACCTTTTTTGTTAAAAAGAATACAGCGGTTTGAAGTGGTTCCCGCATCCAACGCCATTATATATTTGCTCATGGATTTATCCCTTCGTTTTATTCAAAATCAAAAGTGTAAGGCAGACCTAGAGCATTTCTTACTTCGATAATATCCTTTTGAACACTCTTGCTTACCGGCACGCCTTTTTCTTTTCTCTCAAGCCAAACCAGATACTCTTTTTCGCCGGCAGTATAAATTCTGTCCTGACCGGGTGCTTTTTTGGATGCACGAAGAGCTCTGCAGATATCGCCTGCAGTCTTTTTAAATGTTTCCAATCCGCAGAAAGCTTCAGGGTCAACCACGAAGAAGAAATGTCCGAGATGATACATCTGAGGTTTGCCGTTTTCATCGACACCCGTCAATGCTTTCATAAACTGTCCGCCTGAAAGTGCAGCAGACAGAATTTCAACCACTGCCGCATATCCGTAGCCTTTGTAACCTGCAAGTTCATCACCTATTCCGCCAAGCGGAGCGAGTGCTGCGGTACCGTCAACCAAAGCCTTTAAGATTTCTTCCGAGTCGGTCATTGCCTCACCCTTTTCGGAAACAACCGTTCCGGCGGGAGTGGGTTTTCCTTCTCTTGCGTAATATTCGATTCGTCCGCGCTGAACTATGGAAGTAGCGCAGTCAAGGCAGAAAGGAAATTCTTCATCGGTAGGAAGAGAGAATGTGAGAGGGTTTGTTCCCATCATGTTTTCCACACCGAAGGTGGGTGCAATCGAAGGACGTGCATTGGTTCCGGTTACTCCGATTAATCCTTCCTTGCAGGCCATAGAAGTCCAGTATCCGGCTATGCCGTAATGAGTGGAGTTACGGATTGCTCCGCCTGCCATGCCGCATTTTTTGGCTTTTTCGATAAGCATCTCCATCATTTTGTGAGAGGCTACCATGCCCATGCCGTCATGCGCATCCATAACGACGGTGGTCGGTGTCTCTTTTATAATCTCGATATTTGTGGTCGGTAAAAGAGTGCCTTTTTTAATTCGATCGATGTAAATCGGCTTGAAACGATTGCAGCCGTGACTTTCGATTCCCCTTCTGTCGGACTCAAGAAGCACATCCGCACAGATTGCAGCATCTTCTTTGGGAACGCCGTATCCGACAAAGGCGTCAATAAGAAAGGAATTCATTAATTCCCAAGAAACATAAGAACGATTATCCATATTTTTGTACCCCCATACTATAATTTTAACTTGTATTTTTTATAAATCAACCGCGTTTTATGACTTTGAATCACGATTGTTAACTTACGTCGGCGCGTGGTATAATTATTATGTATAAGCACTTTGATTCAGAGCTTTTTTTAAGGCTGTTTTTGTAATGGAAATCGGGGGGATTGCCATGAAAGTAGAAAGATATACGCACGTTTCCAAAACCGACGGACTGGAAATATCCGTTCTTAGAATCGAGCCTGACAACGCTGTCGACATAAAAGGAATCGTACAGGTTGTTCACGGCATGAATGAGTACAAGGAAAGATACATTCCCTTCATTAAATATCTCGTGGAAAAAGGTTATCTTTGTGTAATACACGATCACAGAGGACACGGACAAAGCATTAAAACTCCGGACGATCTCGGATATATGTACGAGGGCGGATTTGAAGCCTTAATCGATGATACCCATGAGATAACCCTGGAAATAAAAGAGTATGCAAAAAAAATCACCGGGGAAGATCTGCCCATAACACTTGCCGGTCACAGCATGGGATCGATGGTTGTCAGAAGTTATTTAAGAAAATATGATTCCGACATCGACAAACTCATCGTCATCGGATGCCCGTCAAAAAAGCCCGGCATGAAAGCCGGACTCTTACTTATAAAAATTATCAAACTGTTTAAAGGTGAACGCTTCAGAAGCCGCCTTGTTGCATCGCTTGTTCTCGGAGACTTCGAAAAGAGATTCAAAAGCGAGGGACCGAGTGCATGGGTCAATTCCGATCCCGAAGAAGTCAAGAAATACAGAGCGGACCCTCTTTGCATTTACATGTTTACTTTAAACGGATACGAAAATCTTGTCCGTCTTACCATGCGTACATATACGGACGGCGGATATGCAATGAAGAATCCGTCACTTCCGATTCGTTTCTTTTCGGGTGCGGACGATCCCTGCGCAATAAGCGAAAAGGATTTTAACAAAGCCGTCGAACTGCTTAAGAAACAGGGCTACACAAATGTTAAAGGAAAGATGTACAAAGGTCTTCGCCATGAAATATTAAACGAGCGTGAAAAAGACACGGTTTATGAAGATATGCTTTCCTTTATCGAAAGTTGATTACTGCTTGCGAAATACTATGGTGCCGTTTGCAGCATCCATGGATTCCACAATTGCGAGGCTCTCTAACCGGATTCCTTTTTCGCGGATGATTTTTCCGCCGGACTGGAATCCTTTTTCTATTGCAATGCCGACGCCTTCAACTGTTGCGCCTGCTGCATTTATAAGGTCAATCAGACCGTTAACGGCACATCCGTTTGCGAGGAAATCATCTATTATAAGAATATGATCGTCGGCAGATAAAAACTTTTTTGAAACGATGATGTCATAGACTTTCTTTTTGGTAAAAGATTCAACTTTTGAAGTGTACATTTCACCGTCAAGATTGATGCTTTGCGCTTTCTTGGCAAATACTACGGGAACATTAAAACATTCCGCAGCCACACATGCGATTCCGATGCCGGAAGCTTCGATTGTAAGAATCTTGTTGATGGGTTTGTCGGCGAAAAGTTTTTTCCACTCAAGTCCCATCTCGTGAAAAAGTGCAACATCCATCTGATGATTTAAGAAACTGTCTACTTTAAGCACGTTTCCTTCTTTGACAACACCGTCTTTGATAATTCTGTCTTCTAAAAGTTTCATTTTCTCTTCGGCTATGCCGATCCTTTCATAAATATGATTCGAAATAGAATCTCTGTGTCTATGTTAGCACAGCACCATATTTTTATCCATATGGGATTTGATGGACAAGTAAAGGAAAAAATGTCCAAAAAGAATTGAAAAAATTTTTAAATATGTTCAGTTTGAATAAAAATGCCAAAAAGAATCGTTTTTGATTTGACACTGATTTTGAATAAGGTATATACTCCATTGTGTCGACTAATGACGATTTTTTATCAGGAGGATATTATGAAAAAACTACTCAGTGCTATTCTTGCATGCCTTATGGTTTTTTCCCTTGCAGCTTGTACAGCTTCGGGAAACAGCAATAACGGTGCGGCAAACGGTAAGGTAAAAGCAGGATTTATTTTCTTACACGACGAAAACTCTACTTACGATCTCAACTTCATCAACGCAGCAAAGGAAGCTTGCGAAAAGCTCGGCGTTGAATATGTCTTAAAGACAAACATTCCCGAAGGTCAGGAATGCTACGAAGCAGCATGTGAACTTGCTGATGCAGGTTGCAACATTGTATTCGCAGATTCATTCGGACATGAAGATTACTTAATCGAAGCAGCTAAGGAATACAAGAACGTGGAATTCTGTCACGCTACAGGTACAAAGGCTCACACAGAGAACCTTCCCAACTATCACAACGCTTTCGCTTCAATCTACGAAGGTCGTTACCTCGCAGGTGTTGCTGCAGGAATGAAACTTAACGAGATGATTGACAACGGTGAAATCACACCCGAGCAGGCTAAGATCGGATACGTAGGTGCTTACACATACGCAGAAGTTATTTCCGGTTATACATCATTCTTCCTCGGTGCTCGTTCAGAATGCCCTACAGCTACAATGGATGTTACATTTACAGGTTCATGGTACGATGAGACAGCTGAAAAGGAAGGCGCTGTTAAGTTAATCAACAACGGCTGCGTACTTATTTCACAGCATGCCGATTCCATGGGTGCTCCTACAGCTTGTGAAAACAACAATGTTCCCGATGTATCTTACAACGGAAGCACAGAGAGCGTAGCTCCCAACACATTCATCGTTTCTTCACGTATCAACTGGGTTCCTTACTTCGAACTCATCATCAAGTCCGTACAGAACGGTGAGAAGATTCCTACAGATTACACAGGTACAATCGAGACAGGTTCTGTTGTTCTTACAGACCTCGGAAAGATTGCTCCCGCTGAAGGAACACAGGCTAAGATAGATGCTGTAAAGGCAGAGATTCAGGCCGGCACAAGAAAGGTCTTTGACACATCAACATTTACAGTAGGCGGCGAGACAGTTACTTCCTACATGGCTGATGTAGATACAGATGCAGCTTATGAAGGCGATCATGAAGTTATTTCCAACGGTGCATTCAATGAATCTGCAGACGGATTCAGATCTGCTCCTTACTTTGATTTAAGAATTGACGGAATTACTCTTCTTGATGAATCATACTAATATGTGATACACTAAAGAAAGGCGGTGCGTATACTCGACCTACCGCCTTTCTTTTTTATTTGTTTCAGGAAATTCATTTTATATAAAACAGAGGTTTTCAAAGTGGCAGAGGCAGCTGTAAAACTTGTTAATATCACAAAAAGTTTCGGTCAGGTAAAAGCAAATTCCAATGTTTCCTTAGAGATTAACAAAGGCGAAATTTTGGCGCTTCTCGGAGAAAACGGAAGCGGCAAGACCACTCTTATGAATATGCTCTCGGGTATCTATTATCCCGACGAAGGCCAGATTTTTATCAACGGAAAAGAAGTATCGATTTCTTCCCCGAGAATTGCATACGAACTCGGTATCGGAATGGTGCATCAGCATTTCAAACTTGTTGATGTTTTAACCGCTACGGAAAATATCATCCTCGGACTGGAAGGCAAATTAAACAAAAAAGAAGCAGCGGGAAAAATAAAAGAGATTTGTGACAAATACGGATTTGATATTAATCCCGACCAGAAGATTTATGACATGTCCGTATCACAAAAGCAGACTGTTGAGATAGTCAAGGTTTTATACAGGGGAGCAAATATTTTAATCCTCGATGAACCCACAGCCGTTTTAACACCTCAGGAATCCGAAAAACTCTTTAACGTTATGCGTAACATGAAGGCTGACGGAAAGGCTCTTGTTATCATTACACACAAGATGCACGAAGTTGAATCGATTTCCGACCGCGTTGCCATTTTAAGAAAGGGCGAATACATCGGAAGCCTTATGACCAAGGATACCAACGCTTCGGAAATGACGGACATGATGGTCGGTCGAAGTGTATCGCTTAACATAGCAAGACCCAAGCCCGTCAATCCCAAGCCCAGAATCAAAGTTGAAGGACTTACGGTCAGAAATATCGAAGGAATAGAAAAATTAAAGAATGTTTCATTCGTCGCTCAAAGCGGAGAGATTCTCGGAATAGCAGGAATCTCCGGATGCGGTCAAAAGGAACTTCTTGAAGCGATTGCAGGATTACAGCCCGCGGAAAGCGGAAGCATAAAATATATCAACGATGTCGGAGAGGAAGAAGAGCTTCTCGGAAAAGACCCGAGAAAGATTGAGGAACTCGGCGTGGCACTTTCATTTGTTCCCGAAGACAGACTCGGTATGGGACTTGTCGGAAACATGGACCTTTCGGACAATATGATGCTTCGTTCTTTCAGACAGGGCAAGACGCCTTTTACGGAAAGAAAGTCGCCTCATTCACTGGCTGAAAAAGTTGTGGACGATCTTGAGGTAGTAACTCCTTCCATCGAGACTCCCGTAAGAAGACTTTCAGGAGGTAACGTCCAAAAGATTCTTGTCGGAAGAGAAATCGCCCATGCTCCGACAGTATTGCTTACGGCATACGCGGTAAGAGGACTTGACATCAATTCATCGTATACGATATACGATCTCATCAATAAGCAGAAAGAAAAAGGTGTTGCAGTCATTTTCGTCGGAGAAGATCTGGATGTATTGCTTGAAATCTCCGATAAGATACTGGTGCTTTGCGGCGGAGAAGTAAGCGGTATAGTGGATGCCGAAAAGACCGACAAGAACACCATCGGACTTATGATGACCAAAGTGATGAATGAAAATACGGATACAAAAGAAGAATAATCCGATAATCGGAGAGAGTAATGAAAAACAGCAATAAAGAACCTTTGTTTCATATAGTAAAAAGAGATGTCCTTCCCTGGTACAAGTCATGGGGAATAAGAGCCATTGCAATCGTTGCTGCTCTTATCGTATGCGGTATTATTACCACCGTGACAACGGGACTCAATCCCCTAAAAGTATACGGCGCGTTTATTCAGGGTGCGTTCGGCTCGGGCAGAAAAGTCTGGATTACATTCCAGAACATGTCGATTCTTTTAATCATATCCCTTGCCCTTACACCTGCATTTAAAATGCGATTCTGGAATATCGGAGGAGAAGGTCAGGTACTCGTCGGAGCTCTGGCTACGGCTGCCTGCATGATTACTTTGGGTGACAAGCTTCCCAATGTGCTTCTTATCGTTGTAATGAGCATAAGTGCTCTTGCAGCAGGTGCTGTTTGGGGCCTTATTCCCGCGATATTCAAAGCCAAATGGAATACAAACGAAACGCTTTCCACTCTTATGATGAACTACATCGCCACACAGATAGTCGCATTCTTTACAATCGTGTGGGAAGTTCCCAAGGGATCGTTTACGGTAGGTATTATCAATCAGACTACAAATGCCGGATGGCTTCCTCAGTTATTCGGCTCCAAATATCTTCTTCCCATCGTGGTGGCAGCAGTCGTTACGGCAAGCATGTACGTATATCTTAAATACAGCAAGCACGGTTATGAAATCGCGGTTGTCGGTGAGAGTGAAAAGACTGCCAAATACGTAGGTATGAAGACAGGAAAGATTATTATAAGAACCATGGTTTTATCGGGCGCGCTCTGCGGTCTTGCAGGACTTTTGCTTGTAGGCGGAATAAATCATACAATCACAACCACCATAAACTCAGGACAGGGCTTTACGGCGGTTATGGTTTCATGGCTTGCAAAATTCAATCCGATTACAATGATATTCACGAGTTTCCTCATCATATTCCTTGAAAGAGGAGCAGGAGAAATATCCACCAACTTCGGATTGAATCAGTCATTTGCGGATATTCTTACGGGAATTATTCTTTTCTTCATTATTGGTTGTGAGTTCTTTATTTCTTACAAAATCGCGGTAAGAAAAAGCAGTAAAGAGAATTAATCGAGGTGTACAGATATGTTTGATATAGTTGCATTTATACCAAGAGCCATCGGACAAAGCGTTCCGCTTCTTTTCGGATGCAGCGGCGAGATTTTAACAGAAAAATCAGGTAACCTTAACCTTGGTATTCCCGGTGTTATGTATGTCGGCGGAATAAGCGGAGTTATCGGTGCATTCTTTTACGAGCAGTCCTGCGCCGGTACTGACATGAACGCATTTCTTGCCATCATGATTCCTCTTCTTTGCTCGCTTACGGGATCCTTACTTATGGGACTCATCTACTGCCTTTTGACCGTTACATTAAGAGCAAATCAAAACGTTACAGGTCTTGCGATGACCACATTCGGTGTCGGAATCGGTAACTTCTTCGGCGGTTCGCTTATTAAACTTTCAGGCGCCGATGTTCCTTCGATTGCACTTTCGAGAACCAGCGCATATTATTCGAAGGCACTTCCTTTTGCAGCAAACCTCGGATGGTTTGGAAAAATATTTTTAAGCTACGGATTTCTTTGCTATCTTGCATTTATCATTGCGATTGTTTCTGCAATCATTCTTTTTAAAACAAGATCGGGTCTTCATTTAAGAGCAGTCGGAGAAAATCCCGGAACTGCTGATGCAGCAGGTATCAATGTAAGCAAATACAAATATTTTGCAACTTGCATAGGCTGTATGATAGCGGGACTCGGAGGCCTTTACTATGTTATGGATTATGCATCGGGTGTATGGTCAAACGATGCATTCGGTGACAGAGGCTGGCTTGCGATTGCACTAGTAATTTTCTCAATCTGGAATCCTCTCATCGGTATTTTCGCATCGATTCTTTTCGGAGGATTATATATCGTGTATCTTTATATTCCGACAGGAATGGATTATATGGAATTCAAGGAACTCTATAAGATGATTCCCTATGTGGTTACGCTTTTTGTTCTTGTTTTGACGAGCATGCGAAACAAGAGAGAAAATCAGCCGCCGGCAAGTTTGGGACTTTCATTCTTCAGAGAGGAAAGATAGAAACTCTGTAAGTGTAAAATTGATTTATTGAATTAACCAATGAAAAAACACCTTAACAAAGTATTTCTTTTAATTGCAATTGCATTAATATTCATCGCAACGGCAGAAGATGTTTTGTTTCCGCTGGACACGTTTATTACAGACCGTTTGTATTCGAATCTGGACGGTACGGAAAGAAACATCATTATTGTCGGTATCGATGATGAAACACTGAGCAAATACGGTAATTTTAAAAACTGGTCCAGAGGAAAGATTGCCGATTTGATCGAGAAGCTTTACGAAGACGAAGAAAATGCGCCTTCGGTGGTTGCGCTCGATTTGAATTTCAATGATTATTACAATTACGAGGATGACTTAAGACTTGCAAAAGCATGCGAGGGAAAAGATGTTATAATCGGTTCGATAATTGTTTACAGAGGTGCGGTTGAAGTCAGCGATGAGGGAGAGAGGTTCTTTAACAAAGAGCATATCTCCGATATTGAGATGCCGTACGAAGAATTAAATCAGACTACGCAGACCGGCTATTCCAATCAGTATATTTCATCGGACGGATATGTCAGATATGCTCAAAACAGCGTAAAAGTTCCCAAGGAATTAAGCGATAAAGCGGGAAATGAATTGGACAGTTTCGCTTATCGTGTCTATAAAACATATCAAAGCAAAAATGGCGAGGAAATCTATATTCCCCGCACCAACAGAAGCGGTCAGTTTCAGTTTCTGTATTCGGGCAAAGCAGGTGAGTTTTCAAAAGTCTCTCTGGATGCGGTTCTTTCCGACAAGGTTCGTCCCGAAGCTTTCAAAGATGCCATCGTAATGGTGGGCGCATATGCTCCCGGATTTCAGGATTCGTATCAGCCTGCATCCGACAGGGGCAAAGTCATGTACGGCGTGGAAATCCATGCAAATGTCATTCAGGCATATATGCAGGGGAAGACCATGATTTCTCCGAACAATTTCTTAATGGCAGCCATCGTATGTGCAATCATACTTTTATTCATTATACTTTTTAACAAGAAAAATCTTTTTGTTACAATTCCCGTTTCGGTAGGTATAGCGTTATTGTACGCGCTCGCAGGCAGAATTCTTTCTTCAAAAGGAATTTATATAAGCTGCATTTATGTGTTCGCATCTCTTGCATTGGCGGATTTGTATTTTGTTATCGAAAAGTATTTCCTCGAACTTTTGGAAAACTTAAGATATCAGGAAGAAATCAAAGAACAGATGTGGTCCTTTACCGAAGCAATGGCTGCCGCAATCGATGAAAGAACACCTTACAACGCATCTCATACAAGAAATGTAGCCAAGTATTCGGGCATGATAGCCGATTACATCAACGAGGTTCATGCCAAAGGCGAAGAGGAAGAGGTTTTTTCCGTACAAAGAAAAGAGCAGCTTGTCATGGGTGCGCTTTTGCATGATATCGGTAAGCTTGCCATTCCTTTAGAGGTTATGAACAAAGAGACCAGACTTAACGGAAAAGAAAAAGAAATTGAGAGCCGGCTTGATACATTCAAACTGAAAATGAAAATAGCGAAGCTTGAAAATAAAATTGATGAAGCATCTTTTGACGAGTTCGAAAAAAAAGTTGATGAGGCCGTGGAAATCATGAATAAAGTCAACGGCATGGGATTCGTTGATGATAATACAAGAACTGAGCTTAATAAAGTTTTGGATTATGAATACACTGATGCAGAAGGAAACAGAGAGCCGTTCTTTACGGATTCAGAAAAGGAATGTCTGCAGATTGTAAAGGGTACTCTTACGGATGAAGAACGCAAAGTCATGCAAAGCCATGTTGAGATTACAGGAAGAATCCTTGATAAGGTTCATTTTAACAAATATTTTGCCGAATCACCGAAGCTTGCAATCAAGCACCATGAATGTTTAAACGGCAAAGGTTATCCTAACGGCTTAACAGCCGAAGATCTTAATACCGACGCAAGAATCATTGCCGTTGCGGATATTTATGATGCTCTGGTGGCTGACGACAGACCTTATAAGAGACCGATTCCGAGGGAAAAAGCTTTTGACATTATGAGAAATATGGCAAAAGATGGTAATATAGATGCAAAATTGGTAGAATATCTTTATGAGTGTACAAAGGTGAAAACGGAGTAGGAATTATGGGAAGTTTGATCAAAAAGTATTTACGCACTACAAAAGGGAAAATAACGGCCGGTGTAATCGGAGTGGCATTGGTTGCCGCTGTTGTTATTGCAGTAATTGTATTTGTTAAAGGAAATGGCTACAGAACAGTTGCCGTGGAAGATTTTATGGGCAATGTAATGGTAGTCGGAGATAAGAATAACGGACCTGCATATAAGGGCGAGCACCTTTATGACGGTGATGATGTAAGTGTCGGAAAATATTCCGAGCTTACTCTTTGCATGGATAATGAAAAATATGTTTATGCTGACGAGAATACACATTTTGTCATCGTGAATTCTTCAAGCCGTAAAAACAGCAGATTAAAGATTGTTTTGGATGAAGGATCTGAGCTTAACGTGCTTTCAGCCAAACTCGGTGAAGGAGATTCCTACGAAGTAGATACACCCAACTCCACCATGTCGGTTCGAGGAACCAGATTCAGAACCACTGTTTACACTGCAGATGACGGATATGTATATACGCTTCTTGAAGTTGAGAGCGGCGTGGTACTCACAAAGTTAAAAACATTGGCAGGTGAGTATAACGGAGTGGAAAGAGAATTTCGTGCCGGCGAAAGTGCATTAATCAGAGGAAATGATGATATATCCGAATTTCTGACATCAGAAGGAAGCGAAGTATGGGTTCTTGATCATTCGGTTCTTCCTGAAAAACACATTGCAAGATTAAAAGAACTTATCAAAAAGAGTGAAAAAGAAAATCCTCTTCCTGGAAAAGAAAATGTTAAGGATAGTGATAATAAAGAAGAGGATAAAGAACTGACTGAAGATAATAAGCCTGCCGAAGACGATGCTCAGTCGGAAGATAAGGATAAAGATAACGAAGATAAGGATTCCAAAGATAACAAGGATTCCAAGGATAATAAGGATTCCAAAGACAATAAGGATTCAAAGGATAACAAGAACAACAATACAAATAACAAGAATAACAATACCAACAATAACAAGGATAATAAAACCACCAATAACAACAACACTACCAATAATAATACCGTAAATAATGATAATAATTCCGAATCCAATAATAACGATTCCGGAAATAACGGCGGATCAGGTAATGACTCCGGAAACAACGGCGGATCGAACAATAATGATTCGGGTAATAATGGTGGATCCGATAATGGAAATGCCAATAATGATTCCGGTTCCAATAATGATACAAACAATAATACCGGAACAGACAACGGAAACAACAATACCGGAACAGACAACGGAAACAACAACGCCGGAACGGACAATGGAAACAACAATACCGGAACGGACAACGGAAACAATAATACCGGAACGGACAATGGAAACAACAATGCCGGAACGGACAATGGAAACAACAACGCCGGAACGGACAATGGAAACAACAATACCGGAACGGACAACGGAAACAACAATACCGGAACGGACAACGGAAACAACAATACCGGAACGGACAACGGAAACAACAATACCGGAACAGACAACGGAAACAATAATACCGGAACAGACAACGGAAACAATAATACCGGAACGGATAATGGAAACAACAATACCGGAACGGATGGCGGAAACAATAATGCCGGAACGGATGGAGGAAACAATAATGCCGGAACGGATGGAGGAAACAACAATGCCGGAGCCAACAATACTACCACAACTAATCCGTAAAAAGACGATTTATATAATTTAAACATTCAGGAGGAAAAAATATGTCAAATGATGAAGCTTTAGCATCGATGCTTATAGCAGGCGGAAGTATTTTATATTTTATATTTTTAATAGTTTACAGTGTTGTTATGATTGCATTAAGTATATTGCTTTTAATTGCAATGTGGAAATTGTTCGTAAAAGCGGGACAACCCGGATGGGCAAGCTTAATACCCGGCTATAACTTTTGGGTAGTATGTGATATTGCTTTTAACAATAACATCATGTGGTTTGTTTTTATGTTTATTCCGTTTTTGAATATAGTATCTTTGTGTGCTTCAATGTACGGTATTGCAAAAACATTCAATAAAGGAACGGGATTTGCGATTCTGCAGATTTTCTTTTATGTGATAACACTTCCTATTCTTGCATTTGGCAAAGCCGAATATGATCCCGGATTAAAACTTTAATTTATTATCCAAAAGAAAAAGCCCTTCGGTTTATCACAGACCGAAGGGCTTTTATAATGAGCGAATAAGTTTAATCATGTTTTATTTCGTGGATTGTTTCTTCTCTGTTAACGATTATTCTGTTAAAGAGTTTCTTTAATCCGCATCTGTATACAAGAAGCATTCCGAATACCGCACCCAGGATGCCCTGTGCAAATTCGTAAGGGAGTTTCATGATTGCATATTCGGGTGTTGAATATATGAATGCTTTTCCGAATGTATAACCTGCAACCATAATTATTACGCCGATTGATACACCGATGCCGGCTGATAATTTAGGGTGCTTTTTTAATATATAGTGAGAAAAAACGGATATAACCAATGCCTGGATGCCGTGTGTGAATAAGGACACAAACATGGGAGTCGGATAAAAGATCATGTCTCCGAGGAAAGATCCGATACCGCCCACGATAAAAGCTTCAAGCGGGTTAAGTAAAATTGCCGCTGTACAGATTACAACATCGCAAAGGTAAAGATGTCCTCCGGGAACGGGAATTCCGAATGAAGACATTGCTATATTCATCGCCATAAACAAAGCGGCAACAGTTATTCTGATAGTTGTGAATTTTACTTGTGTTTTGGTCATTGTTTTGAGTCCTTTCTAAATCATAGGACAATAATATAAAAAATTTGATATTATTAAAATAACCAAAAACAAATAAATTTATAAGACCAGATTGGAGTTATCTATATCGCCTTCTTCAAAATGGGTATCTGCCGAGAGAACACATGCTTTGCAGTTATATGATTACAAAAGCTTTGTAAAGTCCATTCTTTTTCCCATTAATACAACCTTTACAGTTTAATGTCTGCACGGATATTTTTACCATATTTGAGCAGTCATGAAAATATTTTATAAAAAACTCATTATATATAAATATTTATATTGACTTTAATAAATCCATTGTTGTAGAATAGACGAAATTATTCATTTTTTCCCGTCAATACGGGACTTTGACACGTAAACGAATCAGCGAAGGCAATTGCCTTAAAGGAAATGAGACATGAAAAAAAATTACACGTTCGGACAATTAAAATTCGCACTCAAACAGGTATGGGAAGCTGACAAACTGCTTCTCGTTTTTTCTATATTCAAAAACTCGATAGAACAGATTTTCTACGTGTTCTTTTTCGTATACCTGACCAAATTCATTTTCAACTGCATAGAGAGAAATATTTCATATAAGAAGCTTTTTATATTTCTGATTGTTGCCTGTTCGCTTCATGTCTGCGTTCATTTTATCTGCGGATGGTATGAGGCCTACAGAAAAGTCAAGACACCGGAAGTCTACAGATATATTTTCCACAAGGTTATGGATTTGTCGGATTCGCTTGAATTAAAGGATTTCGAATCGCCCGATTTTTACGACCGTTACACAAGGGCATTGGACAGATGCGTGGATTCCGCGATAGACCTTGCGATTAAAACAGGTGTTTATTTCGGTAACGTGGTATCGACGATTGCTTCTTTGGTTATCGTGGTTACCGTGGATCCCGTCTTTTTGGTATTTATGATCGTACCCATGATTGTCAGCCTTTATTTTGGCAACAAAAACGGCAAATGCAATTATGACAGAGAGAGTGCAATCACCAGAGACAAGAGAGTAGCCGACTACGTAAAACGAGTTTATTACGAAAAGAAATATGCCGCCGAAGTCAGACTCTTTGACATCAATTCCATTATGTTTGACAAACAGGTGGAAGCGGTCGACAACATGGAGAAAATCTCCCTTAAATACAGAAAGAAATCCGCGTTTTATTCATTTTTGATGAAGAGCAGTTATTCGATTCTTGCGGGAATCGTGGCTTATCTTTATGTTGTGTTTAAGGTAAAGCTCGGCAACGTATCGGATGTATCAAGTTACGTGGCGATGATTACCGCAATGTCGTTTTCGACCAATCAGTTAAAACAAGCCGTTGAAAACAGAATCTTTTTAAGCAATGAATCCAAACTTTTCAGAAACCTCGAAGAGTTTTTAAAGAAAAACACTCAAAAAGAAAAGGGCAAAATAAAAATTGAAGAGATAGAAAGCATTGAACTAAATAACGTTTCTTTTATCTATCCCGGTGCAAAAAAAGAGACAATCAAAAATGTGACATTCAAATGGAACAAGGGTGAAAAACTTGCGATAGTCGGATACAACGGAGCAGGAAAGACCACGCTTATCAAGCTTATCATGGGACTATACCCTCCTACGGACGGAAAGATACTCGTAAACGGAATAGATTTAGCCGAAGTGGATGAAGATTCGTACAGGAAAAGATTCGGCACGGTATTCCAGGATCTTCAGGTATTTGCCATGCCTCTTATTGAGAATGTTCTTATGCGCCGCCCTGCAGGTGAGGAAGATTATAAGAAAGCTGAGAAGGCTTTGATTAACGCGCAGTTTGACGTTAATCACAAGGGCTTAATCAACGGACTTGATACCGTGGTAAGCCGTGAGTTTGATGAGAGCGGATTTGTTCCTTCCGGCGGACAGGCGCAAAAGATTGCGATTGCGAGAGTCTTTGCCGCAGAGCCTGATATGGTCATTCTTGATGAGCCTTCAAGCGCTCTCGATCCTTTGGCTGAATACAATATGTACAACAACATGATGAAGCTGTCGGAAGGCCGCGGTGTTATTTTTATTTCACACAGACTGTCATCGGCGAGAATGGCGGATGAAATATATCTTATGAAAGACGGTGAAGTTGTAGAGAGCGGAACACATGAAGAACTTATTGCCAACCAAAGTTTTTATCATGAGATGTTTACGCTTCAGGCAGAAAACTACCAGGAGAGCTTACCGGAAGAAATGTTGAAAGGAGCACAGGCGTTTTATGCGTGAGAAGAAAGACAAGATTTCAATAGGCAAATTAATTCAAAACGTGTTTTTTATGATAAAGTACGCCGGTGCATACGATCGACCTCTTGTCGTAAAAATATTCATTATGAATGTCATTTTAAAAAGTGCGATGGCTCTTAACGGCACGTTTATCTTAAAGCTGATTATCGACGGACTTACGGGAAGTGCATCTTTTACGGATATCATATTTATCCTTCTTATATCGCTTGCTTTGGTAGTCTGCATCGAGTGGATAAACCAGCTTCTCGGAGAATGGTCCAAAGCGAAGCTTATCAAGTTAAACGGAAAGATTCAAAGAGATTTGATTGAAAAGAACAGTCAGATGGATTTGATTTATTATGATAATCCCGAATACTATGATACATATGTTTTCGTAGCCAACAATGCTGACTATATGATAGAGGGTGCCGTGGTTTTATCGAGCAAGATTTTCGGCGGTGCAATAGCACTTCTTGTGGCAGCATCTTTGATTATGACCATCAACCCGATACTTGCGATATTCCCGACAGTCGGATTCATCGTTAATCTCGTGACCAGATTTAAGATGGAGGAGATCGAGTATACATGGTATCAGGAATATAAAAAGCATTTAAGAAAAGCGGATTATTCAAAGAGGGTTTTTTACCAGCCCGAATACGCAAAGGAATGCAAACTTACGAATGTAAAAGAACCGTTAAGACTTCAGTTTGATGAGGCTCTTGATGCGGCAAGTGCTGCAGGAAAAAAATACACACCGTTACTTACATGGATATCTCTTTTAAACTGGATTACCGTATTCACGGTGCTTTCATTTTTTGCGGTACCTGCATATTTGGGATACCTCGCACTTGTGCTTCGAAAGATAGCACTCGGTGAAGTTGCATCCGCCAACAATGCAGCCAACTATGTCAGAGGCAACCTTAACGAGATAAATTACTGTTTGGTTGATTTTCAGATTGTCGGACAGTATGCCGAGAAGTTTAGAAAACTTCTTGAATATAAGCCGGATATTGAAGTTGCGGACGGTGCGATTCCGGCAAAAGGCCCGGGTGACCTCGTGCTTTCAAATGTAAGCTTCCGTTATCCGAATACCGAAAAAGATACTCTTAAGAATATCTCCATTGAAATCAAGCAGGGCGAAAAGATAGCCATCGTAGGAGAAAACGGCGCCGGCAAAACCACATTTGTCAAGCTTCTCATGCGCCTTTACGATGTCACTGACGGAAGCATTAAATACAACGGATGCGACATAAGAGAATACAATACTCATGCATACAGAAAAAAGATAAGTGCCGTATTCCAGGATTACAATATCTATGCAGCGACACTTGCCGAAAACGTGTTGCTTGGGCAATACGATGAAAAAGACAAAGAGAATGTAATCGAGGCTTTAAATAAAGCGGATTTTTCAAAGAAACTTGAAAAACTTCCTAACGGACTCAATACCGAACTGACCAGAGAATTCAGCGAAGAGGGCGTTAATCTTTCGGGCGGTGAAAGTCAAAAGATTGCTATTTCCAGAGTCTTTTTAAATGATGAGGACAGGGCAATCTCAATTTTGGATGAGCCTTCCAGCGCACTCGATCCCGTATCGGAATACAAATTAAATAAGAATCTTATCGATCATGCAAAGAACGATACGGTTATCTTTATCTCGCACCGACTTTCAACCACCAGGATGGCGGATCGAATTTATCTTTTCGAAAACGGATCAATTATAGAAGAGGGCAATCACGAAGAACTGATGCAGTTAAACGGAAGATACAGAGAGATGTTTGACCGTCAGGCAAAGAATTACATTCAATAATATAAGAAAAAGCGTAGCAGTTTTTGCTACGCTTTTTGCGTATATTTGTAAAATCAGAAATACAATCTTTAAACAACTTTAATGATTTCTTTCGGCTTGCCTCCGCGGATTCTTACAGAACTTTTTATCTCACTCATTTTGACATTGGGTGCAATCAGTGTCTGTTCTTTCGTGAGGTTATCCATAACAACAAAGTTGTATTTATTTTTGTCTTTTTGCACTGCGAGGTATGAAAGGTCCTGTATTTCTTTGGATACCGTCAAACTGCTGATTTCACGAGCTTTGTAAGTGGCAATGAAATCTTTGAAACCGCATACGGGACAGACTGTATTATATACGTCGCGGTCCAGATAGTGATGTAAGGGTATGTAATCAATGTGGAAGTATTCTGCTTCCAAAATAAGATTCTGAGCATATTTTCTGTGACAATGGAAACACTCAACCTTATCTCCGCGTACTCCGATTATTTTGTGCTTTGTCATTGTTCCGAAAAATATAACCGCCATAAAACCTCCGAAATATGTTTTTTACGGAACGATTGTATCATATATAGCTATATATGTCATTAATTGTTTTATCGCAAAGGCATTTGGAAAATGATGCTTAAAATAATATTTTGACAAAAAATGATAGGGATGAAGCCAAATGATAAGAAGCGTCAAAGAAATATTTCGTTAATATAGAGATGTAAAATCAAACACAGGAGGTTTAATATGAACGAAACATGAAAAGCAAAATTACTGTTAAAAGAGTTTTAATGTCGCTATGCGGTGTAATAATATGTGCAATAAGCGTGGGTATTTTCAAGATTGCTGCGCTTGGTGTGGATCCCTTCCAGTCTTTTATGGCGGGACTTGATGCAATCATTCCCCTAAAGTTTGGAATTCTTTATGTTATTACCAACGCCGTGCTTCTTTTGTTTGCGCTGATTTTTGACAGACATTACATCGGTGTGGCTACTTTTATAAATCTGTTTTTACTTGGGTTTATCACACAATTCACATATGAACTCTTACAAAAAATAATAGTTAATCCTTCAATTGTCGTAAGAATAATCTGCCTTGTGGTCGGAGTCGTGATAATCTGTTTTGGCTCAGCCTTTTATATGACGGCAGACCTTGGCGTATCTACGTACGATGCAATAGCGCTTATCATAAGCCAAACATGGAAAAAAGGAAAATTCCAGTATGTCAGAATCATTACCGATTTGGTATGCGTAATTCTCGGAGTACTTCTTTTCCTTCTGGCAGGAGGAAAGATTCTTCAAATACCTACGATTGCCGGAGTGGGAACCATCATTACAGCTTTCTTTATGGGACCTTTGATTGAGTTTTTCAATGTACACGTGGCTCGACCGGTTTTAAACGGCAAAAAGAAACAAAGTGATACAAAAGAATGACAATGAAATAAACTATTATGACATAACATGTTTTTATGCAAAAAACCTCGGAAATTTGTGAAAGTATCCGAGGTTTTTTGCCGATAATATGTTATAATATTTCTTTGAGGGGAAATGAAATGGTTTTTGAAGTTTTAGCCAAACATCAGCTGAATATCATGCTTTCATTGAGCGCCGTCTGCGCCAATCTGGCTGTATTTATGCTCTTTTTGAAAACAATATCTCCAAAGAGAAAGGCATCACTTATATTAATGGATATAAGTGCAGGCCTTTTATTGATTTTTGACAGATATGCATATATGTTCAGAGGCGATACGAGTGATTTGGGATTCGTAATGGTCAGAGTCAGCAATTTCTTTGTATTTTTTCTGACGCTTGTCTGCATATTGATGTTCAATTCATTTCTTTCCGATCTTTGCCAGGTTAATGCAAAAGAAAAGAAAATGCCGGTCAGACTTCAGATAGCAAGAGCAATTCTTATTTTAGGAATGATTCTTGTTATTATTTCTCAGTTCACACATCTGTACTACTATTTTGACGAGTCAAATCTTTACCAGAGATCTTCAACATTCTGGCTTTGCTATGTCCCTCCTTTCGGATCGCTTATAATTCAGTTTATTGTTATTATTTCATATCATAATTTTTTAAAAAGAAGCGTACGTATTTTCTTATATGTATTTACGCTGATGCCCTTGTTTTTTTCCGCGCTTCAGTTTTTCACACGAGGAGTTTCATTAACGAATTTATCACTGGCAGTAGTCGTTATCCTTCTCTTCCTTTTCTCGCTTATTGACTTAAGCAACGAAGCGCAAAAAGCCAAAACCATTGAAATCAATTACCTCAAAAAAGAGCAAAAAGACATTCAGCTTTTGTTTGAACAGACAACGGAAGCGCTTGCGACCGCAATCGACGTTAAAGATACGTATACTCACGGACATTCTTCAAGAGTTGCGGAGTATTCAAAGAAAATTGCGGCAATGCACGGTAAGAGCGAAGAAGAATGTAATGATATTTATTTCGCGGCACTTCTTCACGATATCGGAAAGATTTTGGTTCCGACCGAAATTATCAATAAAAACGGTCGACTTACGGATGAAGAGTTTGAAGCCATAAAGATGCATCCGGTGTACGGCAATCAGATTTTATCACCCATTGTCAAATCTCCGTACTTAAGTATCGGTGCTCATTACCATCATGAAAGATATGACGGCAAAGGATATCCTGACGGCTTAAAGGGAGAAGATATTCCCGAGATTGCACGTATTATCGCGGTAGCCGATGCGTATGATGCAATGACTTCAAAGAGAAGCTACAGAGATCCCATTCCGCAGGATAAGGTTCGTGAGGAATTCGTTAAAGGTATCGGGACTCAATTCGATCCCGTATTTGCAAAACTCATGATTCATCTTATTGACCTGGATGCCGAATATGAAATGCAGGAGAGAGAAGAATCTGCTGAACTTACAGGCAAATCGGAAATGGAATGTGAGGAGTTCAGGGAGAATATTTCAGAAGGTATTCCCGTCACTCAGTCCATCACAAGATTTTCGTTTCACAGTGTTACAGACAGAAATAATGTAAGAAAAGAATGCATACCTTCATTTGTAATTTTCGATGCACTTGACGGCCGTGTCCATGAGGAACCGGCAAGACAAAAAGAAATGCTTTATTTCGAGTACGGCATAATTCGTATCGACGGAGAAAATGAATGCCTCGGTGCAAGAAAGATAGAGACAAGGGTAACGTACAAAAACGGTGAACCAAAAAATAAAAATTACGCTCTTGATAAAACCGGAATCAATTATTCAATCGAAGCAGTTAAGGTTAAGGACCATTTACAATTAAAGATAACGGATGATTATAAAACAACAGAAGTTATCATGGCTCTTCCCGACAGTGCAAGATACGCTTATATCGGAGTTACCGGTGAACATTGTGTAATCTCCAATATTACCTTAACCAAAGACGAAGAAAAAGTTGCAGATGGTTTTATCCCGAGAATCGCGGAAGAAATCAGTTTCACAAAGAATCAGCCCGAAGGTATCGTACCCAATGTCCAGATTGACGGCTGGTGTTACGATGGTACCCGCGGAATAAAGATAACCGACGGAATGAAGATATCGTTCCATACGATGAGTCTTCCCACGGCGAGACTTATCTGGCATTGCCCGTACATCACATTATTCTATGCCAAGGATGAAGTCTTAAACGGCGAAGATTATATGCAGTTTGCGCTTATAAGACTTGACGGTGAAGCATGGGATACCCACGAAGGCGTTGTAAGCAAGACGCTTATCAACAAAAGCCCTGATTTTGAAGGCTGGGATTTCTGGAAAGAACAAAACAAAAAAGGCTTTGATGTCGAAGTCAAATTTAGGCGAGATAAAAACAAGATCACAGTCATCACTGAAAACTTCGGCATCTCCATTAACAGCGTGGTTACCGTCATTGATGAAGCTCCCGATATTTACGCAAGTATCACCGGCGACCAGATAGTGGTCACGAATGTTCAAAAGATATCATAGCAGTCAAGGATGCCGCAAAAAGCAAAAGACTATAGGAAAAAAGCAAAAGGCTAACACAACCGCGATTAAGGCAGAATGTGTTAGCCTTTTTTAATGCATATTTCCGGTATGTCGGCATAAAAAGCTACCACAACCTCAGTTTTTGCAGTTTGTGTTAGCCGCGCGCAAATAAATTTCTTGACAAAAGAAGAATTCGGTGATAACGTTGTTACGTAACAAAGTTATGGAAGACAAAACCAAAAATATCAGGTAAAAATGCAATGGTAAAAAACGAGAATGATTACGAAAAGCGTAAATTGTTAATAGAGGCTGCCAAAAAAGAGTTTCTTGAAAAAGGATACAATAAGGCATCTTTAAGAAATATATGTGCAAAAGCGGGAATGACGACCGGTGCGCTTTACTTTTTCTTCAGCAACAAAGAAGATTTGTACGAATCAATAGTCAATCCTCCCATAGAAGAACTCAAAAGAATGATTATTGAGCACTATAAGGAAGACAGTGAGTTCTTGGCGAATCAAGATTCTTTGGATATGGGTAACATCGATCATTCGGATATAGCCGAAATGATTGTAAAGCATATATATAAAAACTATGACAGTTTCATTCTTCTTTTATCAGGATCCAAAGAAGATGCCCTGGATAAGGAAATAGATGAATTTGTTGAACTCATTGAAAAATCAACGATACTTATGGTCAAGGATTCGAAGTATTACACATATGACCCTTTTATGATGCATTGGATGGCGCACACCACGGTTGATTCGGTAGCACATGTTATTAAGCATGAAAAAGACGAAAGCATAGCACAAAAGAGAATTCAAAGCATAATGAACTATCTCGTAATAGGCTGGATTAAACTGGTTATGGTGCCTGTCAATGATGGCGGCGAAAAGAAAAAATCCTCAAAAGCAAAGAAGAAGTAAGCAAAATACCGCTTCCGCCGGAAGCGGTAAAAAAATAACAACAACATAACATTGTTATGTAAAAAGAAAAAATATAGACTGCTGCTTACATAAGTTGCAGTGGAATGGAGAATAAAATGTATTTAGAAATCAAGAATGTTAAAAAGAGTTACGGGGAAGGAGGAAGCTTCGTTCAGGTTTTAAAGGGTGTAACCACCGGAGTTGAAAGAGGCCAGATGTGTGTAATCCAGGGAACTTCAGGATCCGGCAAATCTACTTTGCTTAACTGTATCGGAGGACTTGATACCATGGATTCCGGATCGGTCATCGTAGACAAAACCGAAATATTCGGAATGAAGAACAAGAAACTCGCCGATTACAGAAGAGATAATCTTGGATTTATTTTTCAGTTTTATAATCTTGTTCCGAACCTTACCGTTAAAGAAAACATTCAGGTTTGCGAATATCTTACGAAAAATCCTCTTAACATGAACGAGCTTTTGGATGTGCTGGGGCTGACCGAACATCAAAACAAATTCCCTTCGCAGCTTTCCGGCGGACAGCAGCAGAGATGCGCGATTGCAAGAGCGCTTATAAAAAATCCCAAACTTTTGCTTTGCGATGAACCGACCGGTGCTCTCGACTCGAATACTTCACGCGACATTCTAATGCTTCTTGAGCAAATAAATGAAATGTATAACACGACCATGGTTATAGTCACACATAACAATTCAATTAAGAACATGGTGCATAAAGTCATCTATCTTAAAGACGGACTTGTTAAAGACGAATACATCAACGAAACAAGAATTCCTGCAAGAGAATTGGAGGATCTGTAATGAAAAGGGTTTTGTTTAAAAGATATCTGAGAGATATAAAAAAGAATTTCTTCAGATATTTCGCACTTTTTTTACTCATTGCAGTATGCATGTTTTTGGTCGTTGCCATTGTAGACAGTGCGTACTCCATAATCAAAGGAACAAAGGAACTGCAGGAGAAAACGCATCTTGAGGACTGTCAGGTAACTCTTTTTAATCCTTTTACACCTGAAGAAATCAAAGCAATCGAAGATAAGGGCGTGACGGTTGAGTCACATACAAGCTTTGACTATACACTTGAAGATGATTCCGTATTAAGAATATTTGCGAACAGAGAAAAGATTGATCTTGTAACTTTGGATGAAGGAAAAGAAGCCGCATCACACGGCGAGATTGTTTTGTTAAACAGATATGCCGCCGAGAAAAACATTAAAATCGGCGATACCATTAAATTAGGCGATGAAGAATATATTGTTTCCGGAATCGGAAGCAGTGCGGATTATGATGCTCCTTACAGGAAACTATCGGATACTTCCATTGATTCGAGCGTGTTCGGAACTGCTTTTGTATGCGAGCAGGATTACAATCTCCTAAAAAAAGACAAACATGCCGGCAGTGAAGATGTAACTTACGCATTTCTTTTAAATGATTCAATTACATCTGATGAATTAAAGCAGATGATTAAGGATTTTGACTTTGATTATAAAAAAGTTGACGATCCTTACTATAAGGAAATGCTTGCAGATACATACGGTAAAAGAGATGAAATTCAGGATGGAATAAACGATCTGGTCGACGGCGTGGACGAGCTTTATGACGGAACAGAGGAACTTGTCGACGGAGTGGATGAATTAAAAGACGGAACTTCGGAATTTAAGGACGGACTTCATGAACTTTATGACGGAAGCAGTGAGCTTCTTGACGGAGTAAAAGAGTTTAAAGACGGAGTGGACGAACTTGATAAAGGAGTCGGAGAATTAAAAGACGGCAGCAGCAAACTGAATGACGGTGCCAATGAATTAAAGAAAGGAACCACCTCTTTAAAAGACGGCTTGAGTTCACTGAAAGACGGAGCAAATTCCTTAAAAGACGGCAGCAGTGCATTAAGCCAAAACAGCCCGTCGATAAAGGGTGGCGCAGAACAGATTTTTAATGCGATTTTATTATCGACTCAGGATACGATAAATGCAAAGATTGATGAAATCATCGCAATGACGGGAATGGACATACCGAAGGTTTCTCTCAATAAAGAAAATTACGGTGATGAACTTACCAAATTTGCACAGATGGTCGAGTCTTTCGGAATGGATGAAAAAGAAATAAATGCCGCAAAAGCATCGCTTGACGGAATATCGCAATATGTATCAGGTGTGGGAGCATATACTGACGGAGCGGACAAAATTGCGAGCGGTGCTGCGGAACTTGCGAAGGGAAGCGAGTCGGCACTTTCGGGCGCCAAAGCTTTGGAGAGCGGAGCATCGGAATTGGCTAAAGGAACCAAGGAACTGGATGATGGGGTAGCCGAATTAAAAGACGGAACGGTTAAACTTAAAGATGGTGCAAAAGATTTGTATGACGGCACGAAAGAATTGAATGATGCTGTTAAAGAAGCCGCCGATGCAGGTGATGAACTCGATGACGGAGTTTTGGAACTTAAAGACGGTGCAGTTGAGTTAAAAGACGGTGTAAAAGAATTAAAAGACGGCGTAAAGGATCTTAAAGAAGAGTCGGATGAAATGCTTGATAAAATCTTTTCCAAATCACCCGATAATATTACGCAGTTTATGAAAAAAGATGAAAACATAAGAATCGGCGGAGCTGCGGGAGATGTTGAAGTTGATAAAACCGTAGGCCTTTATGCGGGTGTCATGGTTATCGTTCTTTTAACATATGTTTTATCGGTATTTGTTATTCATCAGATCAAAACCGAAAGCAGTGTAATCGGAGCTTTGTATTCGCTTGGAGCAAAGAAAAGCGATTTGGTATTGCATTATATTTTCATCCCAACCATGGTTGCATTTTTGGGAGGAACACTCGGCGGTCTTGCCGGCATGAGCAGATTCGGATGCAAATGGCAGATGGCAGACTGTTATTCTTATTTTTCAATTCCGGATATGCCGTGCAGAGCACCTCTTTATCTGGTGTTGTATGCAATAGTAATGCCGGCATTGGTTTCGGCAATCGTGAATTTCCTTGTAATAAACAAAAGCCTCTCCAGGACAGCGCTTTCATTGCTTCGAAATGAGCAAAAGATAAGCAAGGGAAAAGATATAAAAATCAGAAAATTATCGTTTATATCAACATACAGAATTAGGCAGATAATAAGAGAGAGAAGAACAGCGATTACGGTCATTTTCGGAATGATTATTTCACTCCTTATATTTATGCTCGGCATGGATTGTTACGTGCTTTGCGAAAGTGTCGGAAGACTTAACAGTCAGGATACAAAATACAATTATATGTATACTTACAAATATCCGACCAAAGAGCCTCCAAAGGGCGGAGAACCCTGCTTTATCACGACACTCAAAAAAGAGCAGTACGGATACAATCTTGATATAACCATAATGGGCATTGATGATGATAATCCCTACTTTGATGTAAAACCCGTAAAAGGGAAAAACAAGATAGTGGCATCTGATGCGATAGTTCAAAGATATCACGTTAATGTCGGAGACAAAATAGTATTTACCGATACTGCGGAAGATATTGATTATGCATTTACGATTGAAGATGTCGTTCCGTATTCCGTGGGAATCACGGTATTTATGGATATAGACAGCATGAGGGAACTTTTCGGAGAAGAGGAAGATTACTATAATATTATTCTCTCTGATGAGAAAATTGATATTGAAGAGGGAAGATTGTATTCCGTTACATCAAAAGCCGATATCGACAAAGCGGCGGGTATATTTTTGAAACTTATGGTTCCCATGTTTTCCATGCTGATTGTCATGTCGATAATTATCTTTTGTATAGTAATGTATCTTATGCTTTCGGTTATGATTGATCGTGCCAAAACAGGAATATCGCTCCTTAAGATTTTAGGTTACCGCGACAGGGAAGTTAAGAAACTATACCTTGACGGCAACAGAATAGTCATAATGGTCGGAGCACTGATTTCAATTCCCGTGGCAAAGAAAATTATAGACATTTTATTTCCGTCATTTATTGCAAATGTTGCCTGCTCGATGCATCTGGAATTCAAGTGGTATTTCTATCTGATAATATTCGGAACAATAATGCTTTTGTATGAAATCATCAACCTTTCTCTGATGCGAAAGATAAATAAAATAAGCGAAAACGAAATACTTAAAAACAGAGAATAAAAGAAAACCTCTCCGAATCGAAAACGGAGAGGTTTTTGATTTTGAATGAAAGATCCAAACTGATAAACTAAAAGTTCCTGAGCGCCCGGGCTGTTTTAAACATAAGAACCCACTGCCATATTACGAGTACGATTAATCCTATTACGCCTATTATCATAGCCAGAATTGCCAAAATACTAATAAATGGAATAAAAACAAGTATTAAACATATAACAAAACCGACAGCGGCGTATATAAATATTTTTTTAAGTGTTTCCCACGAATCTGCAAGATAGTCATCTACACCTGCAAGAATGTAAATGCTGCCGTTAATAAATTCGAACAGATAAAACAGCGAAGCAACCATGGTTAGAAGCGACAAAATAACTTTAAACAGGCTGTCGGGTAGGAATTCAGAGATTGAATTAAACAAAACCTGCAGGATATAAGCAATGGCTGCAATGGTAAAACAGCTTTCATCTTTACCTAGTAAAAATAAAAGTACGACGACTCCAATTCCGATAGCAATAACGACAGCAGCCATCAGAAGAAGGACGTTTGAGGTATTGAATAAAAAGACTTCTGCTGCTCCTGCAATCGAACCAAGAAATGTTAAGGGTATGGACAGAATTGTAAGCCAAAAAAGAATGAAATAATACAGCCCTCTTTTATGGGTACGATCCCTCCTGTCCTGCATCAGTTTTTGCTCTCGCTCTTTGTCCTGATTAATGGAACCATAATAATTGTCATCTTCAAACATATATATATCCCCCTTTATAGATACAGAATAACGGAAAAAAGATTATTGTTCAATATATTTTGCGAAGAGAAAACAGGAAGAATAATAGATTAAAAAAAGGCTTCGGTATTTCTACCGAAGCCTTTACAGCGCTACAAGGATTCGAACCTTGAAATGACGGAGTCAGAGAACATTTCGTCATAACGCTCAAGTTCAGTAGAAATCTATATTTCAGAAGAACAATATATTTTTATGACAATATTTATGCTAACATCAGCACATTAATAATTTTCATCTCTTTCTTGGTAACTCGACGACATTAAGTATTTCGCCATCGGCTACAATTCTTTTGGTTAACGATACATAATGTTTTAAAATAGTTTCGGGAGTATCACCCAGATAGGCAGCAATTTCTTCTATTCGGCATCCATCGTTATACATACTGGTTGCACAAGTTCTTCGTAAAATATGCGCTCCGGTCACATCCTTTGGAACCTCCAATTCACGATAGAGTTTATTAATATTAGTATCGTAGTTCGAAGGATTCGTCGGTTTTAATAATTCATTAAATAAAATGTAAGAGTCCAAGTCTCTTTGGGGAGATAACTCATACATAAAACTCAATACTTCGACTGCTTTATCGCTGAGTTTTATTGTTCGAGAATGAAGATTCTTGACTTCATTTTCATTTGGAATATAAGTATCACCTTTTCCTTTTGATTTTCTGTTTTTTGCAATGTTCCGTGTTTTGAGTATATTTAAGGTATTAGTTTTTCTAGACCAATCAGACCATCTTAAAGCACATAATTCACCGATTCTTATTCCGGTATACAGTAAAAGCAGAATACTTAATCCCCAATTACATCGATGTGCTTTTGCCGTTTTTATCATTTCAAACACATTTGCGTGTAATTGTTTAATTTGAAGTTCTGATAGAACAACGACATAACCCTCTGAACTCTTTTTTTCGTCAAGCTTTTTAAGGCGCTTTTTCAGGCTTTCTAATACCGGGTTACATGGATTATAACTGATATAATTTTGATTTTGTGCCCATTTATAAGCTGCGTTAATTACATCAAGAGTTTTTAAAATGGATGAAACCGATAGTTTTCCTTCTATAATCAGTAATTCGATGTGATTTCTTACATCTGAAGAATCTACAGCAGTGACCTGCATCCTTCCTATCTTATACGGCTTTATCTGATTTCGAATGGTACTTTCACGTCTGTCAGCAGCTTTAGGTTTAAGCCTATCTTTTTCATCAAGATGTTCTTCAAGATGCTTCATACATAGATCAGATAGTGTATAGTTTTTTATAGAACTAGAATCCACATGACTGTTATTCGAGTTTTCTTTATATCGCATTTTTCTTATGCAATCAGTTTCGCTTGTCCCGGTTACTGTAAATATCTTTGGCCTACCATTATTCAATATGCCGACTTGCTTACGCATCCTAATTTTGCCACTTTCAAGTTTTTCAAATGAGCCTTCACCGTTCTTTCGTTTAGCCATACTATACCTCTATACTTTTCCCGGCATTTTCATTTAGCCATTTTTCAAAATTCTCTTTTGTTACAAAATAAGTCTTTCCAATCTGCGTTGAAGGGAAAGATCTTGAGCGCATAAGACTATATGCTTTATCTTTCCCAATGCAAAGATAATTCATTAAATCTGGCACTCGTAATATTTCTGAATACTTATAATTCATATAATCCTCCTTTGACAAAATATGTTCTTTAATAAGCACAAATAAGTTCTTGATAGTAATATAGCACATTTAATGATATTGTCAAGCACAAATCGGTGCTTCTTAGATAAAGTGCTTTATGTAGTCCGTAATTGTACTTTTATGTAATACACTAATATGTTAAAATGTTTTTTGTATGATGTTCTTTTACAAGGAGGCATATTATGTTCAACTTACTAGGTGGCGATGGATTTAATCATGGCCAATTAATACAATTTAATGAAAGACACTCTGGCTCCAGAATTGGTCAAAGAATTCGAGAAATACGTACAGAGCGGGGAATTACCCAGGCACAATTGGGTACTAGGGTCGGACTTAATGCCGATCGCATCCAAAAATACGAAAATGGTGCTCGCAAGCCTAAAACTGATATGTTAACAGAGATTGCCGTAGCTTTGGGGGTTGAATCTCTCTCTTTAAGTGATCCTGTCGTAGGAAACTATATTGGCGCGATGTATGCTTTCTTTGAGATGGAAAAACTATACGGATTGAAATTGAAAAGAATTGACGGCCACTTATACTTGACGTTTGAAGACGGTACAATGAATGGATACCTGGAAGACTGGGAAAAAGAATTGAACATGATAAATGAGGAGCTTAAAAACTCCCCTGACGAAGATGATCGGAAAAAGGTTTTACATGCTTATAAACTGTGGAAATGGAATTATCCTTACGAGGATAAAGAATTTTCCCAGGATTATCTTAATGAATTAAGAAAAGATGAACTTAAGAAAAAAATTGATATACTGCAAAAAGAATTATCAGCATTGGATAAAAATATTAAGAAAAAAAAGAAATGAATTAGAACAGGAGTTTATATGAAAGATAGCTTATCTTTTGACAGTTTAATCGGAAATGTTGTTCATGTTCATGAGATAACAAATTCGTATGCTAAAAATGCCGTCAATCAATTACTTACCGTCAGAAACTGGATGATTGGTTATTATATTGTTGAATTTGAGCAAAACGGCGAAAATCGTGCTGAGTATGGCACTAATTTATTGGAAAGAATGGCTGAAGATTTAGCTATCAAGGGCCTTGATCGTCAAATGCTTAACACTTGTAGAATCTTTTATTCTCGATATCCTCAGATTTGCGCGACGGTGTCGCGCAAATTGAAAAGCGTAGGTGCTTTTGAACAATTGCCTAATTGGAGCGAAATGGAACTGGAAGAAAAAAGTGAAAAGATTTGCGCGACAGTGTCGCGCAAATTCGAAACACCTCCGGAAATGCTCATTAGCAGGTTGTCTTTTTCGCATATTAGGGAAATAATGGCTTTAGATGATCCATTCGAAAGATTCTTTTATGAATTTGAATGTATAAAAGGAACTTGGAGCGTTCGCGAACTTAGAAGGCAGATAACAACAAATTTGTATGTTCGTACTGGGATTAGTCAAAAACCTGAACAGTTGCTTGATCAATTGATTAATAATGATTACAATACAGCATTAACTATCAAAGAGCCAATCACATTGGAATTTCTTGGCTTAGAAGCGAAAGAATCTATTGACGAATCAGATTTAGAACAGGCTTTAATTGATCATCTTCAGGAGTTTATGCTTGAATTAGGACATGGATTCTGTTTTGAAGCTAGGCATAAGCGCATCCTTATCGATGATGAATATTATTTCCCTGATTTAGTATTCTATAACCGTATACTTCATTGCAACGTGATTATCGAATTAAAGAACGAAGAATTCAGTCACGAAAACTTCGGACAATTAAATGCTTATGTCGGATACTATAAAGAAAACGAAATGAATCCCGGCGATAATCCTCCTGTAGGTATTCTCCTTTGCACCAAGAAGGGCAAGAAAATGGTCGAATACGCTTGTTCGGGAGTTGATAATAAATTGTTCGTATCCGAGTATATGCTTCAGCTTCCAGACAAGAAGCAATTAGAGAATTTCCTTATTTCCCAAATGAGCGAAATGGGTATATAACAAGTAATCCCCTTGAGATTTTTGACTCAAGGGGATTTATTCTTTAAGAAACTAAACAGCTATATTCTTTTTACGGTAATACTTTGTATGATACGAAAATGTACTGGAATAAGAATCATTTGCAAGTTCTTCGAGTTTTCTTAATGCCTCACTTTCATACTCCTGTGCAGCCTTTGCGGTTCTAAGGATGAACTGATCATCCGTCTGCATCTTCTTTGTCCAATTCTTTTCCGGCTTAGTTCCATCGGGTAATTCGGATTCTGCTTCATTTTCAGAAGAATCAGTCGATGAAAAGCCGTTAGCTGCTACAGATAACACTGCCTGAGATATAGCATTGGCTTTCATATCCGAATCGGACTGTGATGCGGCTTTTCTTGCAGCTTCTTCTTTTTGTTTGAGCATCTGCTTGATTCGTTCTTTGATTGCTTCGATGTTTTCGTCAATTCCCTCAAGCATTTTGGCCCATTCAGCATCAGACATTTCTCGCCAGTCTTTTTCTTCGCTTAAATCTTCGGCCGTAATAGTCATACTTTCTTTAAACATTTTTAGGAAAGTTGAAGCATCCGTAATCTCACCCGTACTGTATTTCTTCAATACGGTAGGAGAATTGGCTAAAACTTCCGACCAATTCATCGTTTGATTCATGACATTTTCTACAGAATCGAATTGCATATTGCTCAAAGGTGAAATGATTGATTTAACCATATGCCAACTTCCCCAAGTGCTGTTAGTTCCTTTTCCGATAGAATCCATATATTCACAATATGCGAACATTTCAGCAGGTGTTGCATTACTTGGGTCAAATTTTGATAGATTCACATTGATGGATTCTCCTCCGGACAATTCAACATTGACAATAATATCATCTGTATCTGGGGAATTAACCAACGATGCAGTCATTCCGTATTGCAAGTTTCCTATGGCTATAAATCCAAATCCCAATTTTGTAAGATGTGTATTTGCCTCATCAGAAGAATCCAAAGTGTTTTCGTTGGCTAAAGCCTTTTGATTTGCTTCGATTTTTGCATTCCAATCATCCCACATTTCCTGTTCTGTCCATACATGCCCTATAAAATGATTAATATTAATATAATCAGCGTATGGATCTGATAAAGCGTCTCTCAGCGTTTTTCCATCAGGCATATTTTCAAAGTCGATATGACCGTTGCTTAGTGAGTCAAAATAAGTAATAAAGCTGTCGATATCGATTACATCCTCAAGGAAATCCTTCCAAAAGGTTTCATTTGATGCAAATGTTAGGGTTTTATCTTTAGAAAACCTATTCAGGAAATTTTGAACCTTTTTGTAATCATCTGGCGAATTAAAGGGAATATCCCATAAATCTCTGGTTGTGGTTTTTCCATTAACATTAGACACCTCTTTGCACGAAATACCTTTCTCGGAATAACAGGTAATATATTTAATATCAATAGGTATTACCTGATTAGTATCCGGATCTGTTACCTCATCATGTTTTGAAATGATTGTGTCCGGTATTGATATTTCTTTATCTCGATCCTCAAAAAGCTTCGATATTGCATTGGCATCTAAACATTTGCTCTGCATTACATTTTCGAAGAAAGAATTAATCGATTCAAAGAGTTTTGATGCAAGTTCTGCCATGTCAGGAAGCGTATATCGATATTCATTTGCATATTGATCCAATAATTCAACTCTGTTACCTTTGTCGAAAATACCGTCAAAACAACCGGTATCGGTGAAAAACGAACCGGCTATCAAATCAGCTGTTTCATCACTCTGTCTGATATAAAGACACAAAGCTGAAAATTCAGGATAATTCATTGCTTCCGGGTCCAGGTTATATGGATCGAATTCTTCTTCGATTTCGTTTCCGTTTTCATCAAATCCATGGATGGTATATGTTTTCTTTTCACCATCTGAATTGATAAGAATATTAAATTGTTGTTCGGTTTCGCGATATGAATATATCACCTCACCTCGTGAATTTGCCTCAGCAATCATCTCTTTTGTCTTGATATTTGCTGAGATCAATCGAGAATATGCTGCCGGTTCGCCAAGTTCTTTACTTGTGACAGGTATTCGCTGAATTCCGCGAACACTCAAGTCAGAATCGGTGTCATATTCAATTATTTTGGAATCTTCATTATTATCGATTCCGGAACATTGAGCGATTTCATTCTCGGATGATAAGTATTTAGCCGAAAATGAAGTATTATTGAAACAATTATTCATACTTCCTTGCATTGCGGCATAATAGAAGTTTGAATTACAATATGTTCCAAGTTCTGCAATTGACATATAACCTCCTCTCTGCAACCGTTCTGTCAGTCCCGGTTGCTCCGCTCTCCGAAAAGGTCCGAGCGGGAAATATTTATGATTCCTCCTTCCTGCCACTTCGTCATATGTCCTTATAATCAATGCAGCCTTTATAACTAAAAATGCACTGGAACAATGAAAAAAGAATCATTGTTTCAATGCACGCATCCTTGCTGTTAAATATATCGTACGTATGAGGAAAATAATTAATATGAAAGAGGAAATTTATTGTATTTATAAATCATATAAAGGAGATAAGAAGACTAATTTTTTTCCTGATTCGTCCGATAAAAGAAATATAATAATGTTTTTCATAAGAGCGAAAAGGATTTCGGACATATGTCTCAAGGATTGAGATGCTTATGATATAGTTTAAATGTACTATATCTTCTATTTATTTCCAGCATGTCTTTTCTGACTTTATTTCCAAATCCGGATTATGAATGAAAATAGGTATGTAGTATTATAGGAGTAATATATATGAAAGTACAAAATAAAACTTTTTATATGGGCGATGATGTTCATAATGCCAGACAAAATGAAAAAGGAAAGGCAAATAATCATCAAAGGAAAACCATTGATGCCACATCATTACGGAAAAATTTAGATCCGATTGCGGCAAAACGCGAGGAAGCCAAGAAGAAAGCAATGAAAATTGTTGGAGGAGCTTTTACAAACGAGCAAAAACTGGATGGTGACCTGATAGCAAGAAGAGAAAAAATAAAATTTCTTCAACATGATATAGGTGAAGCAAACAAATCCATAAATGAAATAGAAGCCAACAGGGCAGCGCTTCGTGATAAGTATGGTGTTGCTTCGGATAGTCAGGAAGAGCAAGATCTTAAATTGCTTGAAAAAGAAGTAAGGGCCAAAATGCCCGGCTCAGATACCACATTGTCTTATGACGAAATGAAAAAGATTGATGCGATAAAGTCAAAAGGTTTATCCGAATATCAGCAACAATCTTTAGATATGCTTGAGCATGAAACACCATATGTTACCACAGTCTATGAAGCAAATAGGGAAATTAAAGTAGAAAACCAGATTATTTCATCAACAAAGATTGAGAGACTTAAGTCGCATGCTATGGAAGATGCCCAGAAGCAAGCTGAAGACATAATGAATGAGGCTTCAAAGGAAATTGCGGGTATGCTTGTTGATGAAGCTAAAGATAATATTGATGAAAAAGCCGAAGAAGAAAAGGAAAAGGCGGAGGCTTCAAAGGAAAAGAGAGAAGAAGTCAAGGAACGAATTGATGCTCTTAAAGAAAAGAAAGAGGAGAACGAGGAACTCACTGAAGACATTCTTAATGGCGTAGCCGATGCCGAATCAGTTTCGACTGATATAAATGCAGCACAACAGGAAATAAAAAATATGATGAATAAAATGAAACTCATAGAAGAGGATATAAAAGGTGCTGCAGTGGATAAGAACGTTTAATTATATTTATTAATACACGATAACATTAAAAGTTTATTTTCTCTAAAATTATTAATTTATTCAAAAAGGACAGCGTTTATGCAGATTACAAGAGATAATTATACAAGTACTCAAAATATGATAAATCAAATGTTTGGAGGAAAGGATTGTACGCCGGATCCTTATGGAACGGACTATGGTAATTATTCACTAAGATTTACGCCTACTGATCGTCCATTTACAAAACCAAATTGGAATAATATTGCAACAAAACAGAGTTCTCCGGCGATGTCTGAAAAGGAATTTGATTCTGCAATTAGAGAACTTGCAAGAAAAGAGTTTTCATCCGACAACAAGGATCATAAAGCTATACAAGGTTTGATGAGGAAATATCAATCAGTTGTAGCACCTGATAGAAAAGCTATCTATGAAGATAGCATGAAGAAAACTGGCGGGAAAATGAATGCGGCGTGTATGTTCTGGAATAGTAATGGAAATAAGAGTTTAGCTTATCATCCTATTACGGGGAGATGGTCTGTTTTTCCGACAGATGAAGAGCAAAGTCGAACCCGTCAGTTCTACTCAATCTACAATGATGAATTGAAAAAACTTAATGATAAGTATGGTGAGAATGCTCGTGGGAAGGTTTCAATGAATCAAATATCGAAGGATTTAGGCAATCAGAAAGGAACTTCCGTAGTTCAAAATGGTATTGGCGAAACAGTGGATTATTCTATATAGTATAATGGTGCAATCAAGGAGTATTAATTATGCGTATATTGACAAATATATCGAAAACAGAATTGAATCAGCTCACTAATCAACCCACAGCCAAGGCTATGATTGATAAGGTTAAGAATGAAGGCATATATATTGCTGAAGGTGATGCCCAAGGCGCTGCTGAGTTTGTATCAAAACGAAATCAGGAGAAGTCTGGAGTATCATTGGATATTTCCGCTGAAGGCTTAGATGCTTTGAACAAAAAGAAAGAAATTCAAGTCAGTGAAACAAATGAGGACGATTCCAAGGAAGAACAAATAAAAAAAGAAATAGCAAAACTTGAAAAAGAATTGGCTGAAATAAGAGCAAAACAAAAGAAATCAAAGGATTCCGATAAAGCCCTGGAGCGAAAAGCAAATGCAATCGTTCAGCAGATTTCTGCTCTGAATATGCAGCTAATTCAAATTGAGAGGAATAAAAGTGATGCCGGAAAAGTTTGATGTTTTTTACAAATCAGCATAAGTAACCAATGGATACTCGATAATTGTAAAAATATCACTTTTATGGAATTTAATAATTTCAAAATATTGTACTAAAAAAGAACCATATACCTAGAAGATTGGGATATGGTTCTTTTCGAGAGTGTAAATTATTTTGTGTAAACCCCTTAGATTGACATTGAATATTCTGTTAAGGGTTACGATTTTAAACAATTCGTTTAAGTGATTTGATTTTTGCATAAGAAATCCAGACTGTCAACCGGCAGCCTGGATTTCTCTATTAAGTTTCGTTTTTTCATTCTAAATCAGAAGGAGAAATTCTGTCTCCAAAATAGATGCAAAGCTGATTTAATGTCTGGCCCCAATTCCATGATGCTCCGGTCCATTTCTTGGTGATATCCATCATGGCAAGATATATGCTTTTGAATAATGCATCATCCGTTGGAAATACTGCCTTGGCTTTTGTGACTTTCCTCAATCCGCGATTGAAATTTTCAATGGAATTAGTTGTGTATATGATTTTTCGTATTTCTTCCGGATATTTAAAGTATGTAGATAACTGCGCCCAGTTGGTTCTCCATGAACTTACGGAAGACGGATATTTCTTGCCCCATGTTTCTTCAAGATCATTCAATGCTTCTAATGCTGCGTCTTCTGTAGGCGCCTGATAGATGGATTTAAGAGCTTTAGTAAAGGGCTTTATATCTTTGTAGTTTACAAATTTTGTAGTGTATCTTATTTGGTGAACAATACACCGTTGTATTTCTGCTTTGGGAAACACTGCACTTATTGCATCTCCGAATCCGGTAAGTCCATCGACGGATACAATCATTATATCTTCAACACCGCGATTTTTTATTTCATTCAAAACTCCAAGCCAGTATTTGGCACTTTCATTACCGCCAATCCACATGCCTAATACTTCTTTGTTACCATTTAATTTAACGCCGATAGCCACGTATACGGCCTTCTTGACTGTTTGGTTGTCTTCTCTTACGTGAAAATGAATTGCATCCATGAAAACCACTGCGTATTTGCGTTCCAAAGGCCTGTTTTGCCATTCTTTTGCAATAGGCAGTATTCTGTCTGTCATGTGAGATATCATCTCTGCAGAGGCGTCTACGCCATATACATCATGAAGATGAGTAGAGATATCCCGAGTGGTCATTCCTTTGGCATACATTGATAAAACCTGATCTTCAATGTTTGAGATATCAGTCTGATTTTTCTTTACGACCTGAGGTTCAAACTCGCCTTTCCTGTCTCTGGGAATGTCGAGATCGATTTCGCCAAGAGAAGATACAACGGTTTTCTTGCTGTATCCGTTTCGACTATCTTCAGTTTCTTTGTTCTTATAGTCGTACTTTGAGTAACCGAGTTTCTCGTCCATTTCAGCTTCGAGCATGCCTTGAAGAGTATCTCCGAGAAGATCTTTGAGCATTTCCTGAACATCCTGAGCATCTTCGGGATGATACTGCTCAATAAGACTGTTAATGAATTCTTTTCGCTCCGGTGAGAGCTTTCTGGTCCTTGCCATAAAAATATCCTCCTGGATTAATATTTATTCTAACATCAATCCAAGAGGATATCTCTTATATCTTTAGTTTACACAAAATTTTTTACAGTCTCTTCTTTTCTTTTGGATTTAATCTTGTCCAATAAGTTCGGTATCGTCATCCATAATAATATCTTTGAAAGGTCGTCCGTCAATTAAAGTACTTTCTAAAACATCATCCATATTGGCAAATTTACCTATTAGTTCATACTCTTTTTCCTCTTTGGACACATTGTTGTTCTTTTTATATAATCCAAACATCATTTCTAGGCCATTAGGAAGTTGCAAATCTGTTTCGTACACAGAACCAGTATTAAAACGATATTCTACACCATGATATATAAAGTCTAAACCGAACCAATGATTCTCGGAAGGATTCCATACACCAGTGTATTGTGAGGTAAATTGTTCTATTGAAGTATATTCGTTTTTTCTCATCTTAAGTGAAACTCCTTTTTTATTTTCTTAATTAATTCGTTCTCCGCTGCCGTTGGAGGAACTCCGGGGGAATTCTTGTCATGGTTTAAGTATTCATGTCGGTGCGGCTGAACTCCTTTATGAGGGTGTGCTAAATCTATACTAACAGCTTGTTTATGATTTTCATCGTAATAAGCCAAATGTTTAAGCTGTCCATCTTTTACTATTGCATATATACGTCCTTCGGTATGAGAAAATTCTGGAGCTTTCACATTATTAGAATCCTGAACTATAACCTTAACATTACTATTACTGCTTAACGTACCTAATGATTTATAATGTTGACCTCCAGCTTTGAATGCAAAATTCCCTAAATCCACACTTACAAAAGCACCTCTAGAACCCATTTAGATCACCTCCTTATATTCGAAAACCTGTGATAATCCTTCTAGTCTCATTTGAGTTGATTTTTTTGAAAAAGCATCAATATATTTAAAATTAACAAATCTTCCCGTCATTCCATCAATCATATCTCCAAATACTATTATTAGTGAAGGCTTAATTCTTTTTTTCATTTCATTAAATCCAGGTAAGAATATTTCTTTATTGTTTTGACAACCCAAAGTTGAAATTACAACGATACTGCCTTCTTCGACTCCTCCGAAAACAATATCATATGTATCAGGTAACGCCCAGCCGATTGTTGGATAAACAGTACACCCGTAATTTTGCCATGTTTTTCCTAACCAGCGCGACATGTACACATTATGCCTTATATCATTTATGTTCATTTGAGGATAAACGCTATAGTCTGGCGTTGCCACAGCATAGAATGATTGAAATAATCCAACTTTCTTTAATGGATTATTCC